>ERZ1034361.270-NODE-270-length-37254-cov-3.618743_pt1 | contig 37254 bp, 37 predicted proteins | sample MGYA00520617_ERZ1034361 | MGnify/ENA primary metagenome ERZ1034361 (study PRJEB33736, sample SAMEA104284507) | Azolla filiculoides | biome: Urban; feature: Water surface; material: Ditch water | place: Netherlands | collected 2015-10-28 | depth 0-0.1 m ...
TCGTGGTTTTGATTTCTGAATTGTAAAATCTGCCTGAAGAAGGATATCAATGATATTATCATTTACAGCACCTTCAATACCTAGATCTTCAATAATAGCGGTAACAAGTCTATCACGCACAACCAGTCCTGCATGAAGCTTGATAATCTTTTCTCCTGATTCTTGAATTTTCGCAAGGTGTGTAGACCGTACAATTCTTCCAATCTTTTTAATACCTACATCTTCAATCTGTCGCACTCGCTCACGAGTTATTCCATAGCTATTTCCAATTTCCTGGAGAGTTTCTTTTTGTCCGGTAAGACCAATTCGACGGTCGATAACGCTTCTTTCTTTTTCAGTAAGTGACGAAAGTACCTTCTTAAAATTCTCAAGGATGATCATTTCTTGGGTGGTCATATAATGGATAGTTTAGTTAGGAAACTATTAAGAGATGTTTAATGTTTTTTTATTGAAAGTCAAGTTTAAATTCGAAAAATTCATTTCTAAAATGGAAGTGTCATATTCGTTTTCTTTTGTCCATCTCGATTATCAGAATGTTCCGGATGCATATTTTGAGAAGTATTGTTTATATGGTATGGAGTATGGATATAGACCTGCTCCATAACTTCTTTCTTTTCTTCATTATGACGCCGTATTCCTCCGATTATAATAAAAATATTTCAAATCATTCCAAATATAAGACCATTTCCAATCGCTGCATCTCGGTGAATAAAATTTCCCATTGCAAGAGACATATTCATAACAATAATTGTTGAACAGAGAAGAATACATCCACTAATAAGCGCGAGATGTCATTCGCTCATCTTCATACGAAGAATGGTTTTAATAGTATGGATCTTGGAAGCTGAAAAAAGAGAAAGGAGTATGAAAAAATAAGGAACAATGGCAATATATCATATGAGGCCACTATAGAGAGAAAAGCTACTCCATGTTGCATTTGCAATGGAGGTCCAACAAAAAAATAATGAAACAATTCACAAAAGGGTTCCCACAAGGATAATTTTCTTTCCTATTGAAAAGTGAACAGCTCGAAAATTTATCCGAGCAAGAAGAGCCGAGATTTTATTTTTTAGTTTCCTATTTTTTGAATTTGCAATATAATTCATGGGAGTTTATTATTCCATTACTTATACGAAAATTCCCCTATAAGTAAACTTTTCAGATATTGACTTTTTCTATTGCCATGTTGCATCTTTGACAAAATCGTATTATCATCCTTCTTACACTCTGTATTTCTTTTTTTAAGGGGATTTTTTCCTCCTTTTTCCTCCTTTTTTCCTCCCAAAAAAAGACTCTCTCATCCAATCTAAGTTTAGAATTAACAAATCATATTTTTCATCAAGGACCCAAGTTATTCTGGAAATCACCAAGAGCCTTATCAATCGGTCGATCCCTTGCAAATATGATTATTTTTCTTTTTAAAAAAACGGATTCATTTATTTTTCCATCTCACCATGAAACTTCTCAAAAATAATCAGGCCTTTACTATCATCGAGTTTCTTATTGCAATGACCATGTTTGCACTTGTTCTCATGGCAACTCTTCAGTCTATGTCTGTTTTTGGGTTTGCAAAATTCTATACTACTAATCGTGTAGAACTTGAACAAGAACTTCATTTCTTTGTGGAGCAACTGGTGTCTCTTATTAAAAATGGTTGAGGTATTGATTATGAGGAGTATTGGAACAGAAAGGTAGTTTCTACCAATATGTTGTCAGGACATTTTATTCCATCAACTGGATTTGGAAATTACGGGAGTGGTGGAACACTTTGAACTACAACATACGGAAATGGATTTTATTATTGCATTTCAGGAGATGGTTCCTTCATGGGGACAGGTTGATGCCTTTGAAGTTCTGTAACGAATAGTGGAAACATCTCTCGAGGGTTTACAGGGGGGGCATCAACTTGACTGAACTATAGCTGAACGTATCAGAGATTTTGAGAGTTTCGATTTCAGTTTATAGACTATAATGAAAATAGAAATGACGATCTTGGTGATGAAAATAGTGATGCAAGCGGAAGTATTATTGGTGACGATGATGATAGAGATCTCTGAGCTTGACCGGATGTAGTATGATCTGGAATTTATCGTGAAATCTACCTTATTCGTAAAAATGACCAAGGAAGGTATGAAAGACTTTTATTGCGTTGGGTTGTAAAACCTGATCCAGATGTAATGCTCTGAGCGACTTGTAATTTTGCTGGTGGAATGCCAACAGGAAGTGGGTGTCTTGGAAATATTGAAATGCTTCGGTTAACCGGAGAAGATTATGGTATGAATCATGATGGCGCAGGAAATACGGCTCATGATGGAATCGTAGACACCTGGAGATGTCATGATGATTGGAAAGACCAATGTACTGGACCAGCTATATTTGCCTGAACAGCGAAACTTCCATGAGGTACTGACAATGAATGGGTAAAAATATTTCCTGACTTTGTAAATGTAAAAAATATAGAGTTCTATGTAGCACCAAAGAATGATTTTATACTCTCTTGGGCAAATGGTGATATGGCGAACTATATTCATCCATATGTACGAATTCGTGTAACACTCGGATTTTCATGGGAACGAAAGAAACTCCTCCATCTCCGTGTATTACAAGATGAACTCGATATGACGATATCAACGACTATAAATCTTAATGAATTTGATCTTTAAAATATGCAGATTATGAAATCATTTAAAAATAATACATGAGGATTTGCTCTTATTATAGCCATTTCGCTCTTAGCATTTGTTACCATCATGACTGTGGTATTTATAGAAAAACTCTATCCATATACGAAGTTAGTTCGTAATATTGAGGATAGTAATATTTCATACTACTATGCAACTGCTTCGGTAGAGGAAACGCTTCTTACTATGAGCTGAACCAGTCCATGGAATGCTACTCCTAAGACTGATATGGGAACAATCGCAAAAGGACTTACTGGATATATCATGGAAATGTCCACAGGAAGTAATAACATTCCTGCTATCTGAAAATGAAATAGCCCGCATGATGCAAATTGGAACATACTTTCCCTTGGTCGGCCAGTACAGATTGTAATTCCTTCCTGAGTTGTCTGGACAGATGTGGATTTTTCATTTCGTATACCGGATGAGTTTCTTTCGGGTATACCCAATGCACAACGGGAACTTCAAAATATGGGATCTGGGTATGTAAACTGGATGCTCATATATGGAACAGGAGCATTTTATGCAAGTGGAGAATTGAATACTATAAAATGAATGGATATCATAATGACAGGGTCAACGTATGGTTGAATAGCTACCGCACCATATAACATTATTACCGATCGAGCAAAAAATGGGAAATTTACCTCTCCGACTTGACCAACGGGAACCATACATGATTATTACATAAATGCTACCCATGGTCCATGAAATGGATTAACAGGAATTCATTGTAATGATACCCCTTGATACCAATGTACCTTAAAGCTTTCTATCATTCGTCCACTTGTACTCGTGAATGATAAACAGCTTCCATATATTGAATATAAAGTGAATTTTCCTACTGGACTCCAGATCCCTCTCCAATTTATGACCCTTCAATCATATGGATTTTCTCGTGGATATGTCCGTACAAGACGAATTTTTGTTCCGCAAATTACCACCAATACAGCCTTAGATTTTACCGTTTTTCAGTAGCATGCAAATATTTCATATAGAAGAAAATGATGCCAATCAACGTCTTGATAAATTTATAAAAAAACTTCTTCCAAATGCTCCTCTTGGTGGTATTTATAAAATGCTTCGTACCGGGAAAGTAAAAATAGAAGGAAAGAAGCGAGAAAATACCTATAAACTCCAAGTGGGTGAAGAAGTAAAAATATGGCTTTCTGATGAAGAGATTACGACACTTCAAAGAATGCAAGATGAAGAGATTATCCCAAAATGAAATATAGGTACTCTTCAGAAAGAAGATATTCTGTATGAAGATGATGCTCTTTTGATTCTTAATAAATCTCCTGGAATCAATGTTCATCCATGAGATCATAAAACAGATGAAATCTCTTTGATCGATCAAGGGCGCGATTATTTCTGAAAGAAGTATAATTCGCTCACATTTCGGCCATCTTTAGTACATCGAATCGATCGAGATACGAGCGGAGTTATTATTATTGCAAAAACAAAGCGATCCCTCGATAGTATGTTATCTCAACTTCAAAGTGGTGGATTTAAGAAAATATATCATACTATTGTCTTAGGGAGGCCATCACATCAATCATGAACCATTAAGAAACCATTGCTTCGGATAGAAGATGCTCATAATGAAGCGAAGGTGAGAGTGGATAAGGCCTGACTTGAGGCTATTACACATTACTCTATACTAGAAATATATCCGCACATATGAGATAAGAGTGCCTCACTTCTTGAATGTCAAATAGAAACCGGACGTACTCATCAAATTCGGGTGCATATGAAAAGCATAGATTGTCCTGTCTTGTGAGATGAGGCATATGGGGATAAGAAAATAAATTCATTTCTCAAACGAGAATGTCTTCTTAAACGTCAAATGCTGCATGCATATTCTGTAAGCTTCCTTCATCCAGAAACTAAAAAAAATCTTACCATTCAAGCGCCTTATAAAGATGATATGAGTGGGGTAATACAGTATTTTCGAAAAGAACGAGTATAGTTTGTTTTTTCACATGGATTTTGTTATAATGAGAGTATGATATATGGAATAGAAAACATAGATATTATTCTTGGAGGAATTATTACTCTCGTGGCTATTGTTGTATTGGTTTCTATTCGTAGGAAGGCAGAATTTTTGCGATCAATTGATATGGTATTTCTTCGGGTTGTCATCGCTCGAAAAGATAGTGAAAGTGATGAAAGGAGGGAAACGGTAAAAGATTTTCGTGAGCAGATTTCTATTATGGAGCAATTGCTCGCCTCTTTGAAGTCACTCTATTCTCATTCTATTAAATCTTGGCTTTTGGGTCAGGATTATATCTCTCTTGAATACATAGCCCATAAACAAGAAATTTTCTTTTATATTGTCGTTCCGAGAAAGGCAAAAATACTGGTTGAGAAACAGATTACTGGATTTTACCCAGATGCATTTGTAGAAGAAACAGAGGAGGTGAATATTTTTGAGGATCGTACGGTTGTTCGAGGTGAGATTATGCGACTAGCTCGTATATATGAGTTTCCTATTCGTACCTATCAGAAGTTAGAAGCGGATAGTATGAATGCCATTATAGCCTCTTTATGAAAACTTTCAGAGAATGAATCCAGCGCAATTCAAATATTGTTGCGACCAGTAGATGATGATTGGCAAGAGACCATCAAGAAGAAGATTAAAAAATTGGAAAAAGGGAATAAAAAGTCATATTTCTCGTGGAATCCTCTTGTTTGGATTTCAACCTTTTTTGAACTCCTTCTTCAGGATCCCGAAGAATCTATAAAAGAGAGTCCAAAAGAAGAAGAACACGATCAGATAGATGATGAAGGACTCATGAAAGAAAAAGTAAAGAAAACAGGATACTCACTCGTGATTCGTATTATTACAACCGGAAATGATGCACTTTTGGTAGAGTCTCAACTTCAAAATATTATCTCTTCATTTTCTCAGTTTGCCTCCCCAGCATATAATCGATTTAAGAAGATTAAATATAAATCACTTGAACTCCTGATACGGAATTATATTTTTCGACAATTCTCATGGATTCAACGAGAGGATATTATGAATAGTGAGGAAATAAGTACGCTCTATCATTTTCCTCATTCAAAATATAATCGTCAACCTGAAATCCGTTGGCAAAATTTTAAGATTGTAAAAGCTCCAACGAATCTTCCAAAAGAATGAGTATACCTTGGAGAAAATATCTTTCGATGAGAACATCGCCCCGTGTACCTCAAAAATGATGATCGATTCCGACATTTTTATGTTATTGGACAAACGGGTACTGGTAAATCCACGATGCTTACGGTTATGGCTCGTCAGGATATTAAAAATAAAAAATGACTCGCAGTTTTGGATCCACATGGAGATTTTGCAAAAGACCTCATCAACCACATACCGAAAGAACGAGCAGATGATGTTATTTATTTTGATCCAGGAGATCTTTCTCGTCCAATGGGATTAAATCTTTTAGAGGCAACAACGGATGATGAAAAACAAATGGTGGTGCAAGATGCGAATAATATTATGATTAAGTTATTCTGAGGAGAAATTTTCGGACCACGAATTCAGGACTATTTTCGAAATGGTTGTCTTACATTGCTTGATTATCCTCAATGAGGAGCTATCACTGATGTACTTCGTTTATTTACTGACGAGAATTTCCAGAGAGAACGCCGAACGACTTTAAAAAATCCGATTGTTCGTGCTTGGTGGGATTATACCTATGCAAAGATGGGGGATCGAGAAAAGTGAGAAATTATCCCATATTTTGCAGCAAAATTTGGACAATTTATTACGAATACACTCATGCGTAATATTATTGGACAGACGAAAAGTGCGTTTAATATTTCTGATATCATGAATAATGAGAAGATTCTTCTTATTGGTCTTTCAAAGGGTATTCTTGGTGATCTTAACTCAAACCTCCTTGGTCTTATATTGGTATCAAAGATTCAGACTGCCGCTATGGCAAGACAAAATATTGCAAAAGAAGACAGAAAAGATTTTTTCCTCTACATAGATGAATTTCAGAATTATATTACTGATTCTATTGAGAGTATACTTTCAGAAGCTCGTAAATATCGCCTATGACTCATTATTGCTCATCAGTATCTTGGTCAGCTGCAGAAATCAGATGCGCTTACTAAATCCAGTCTTAACCTAAAAGATGCAATATTTGGTAACGTTGGCTCTATTATGAGCTATAAAATTGGTCCAGAAGATGCAGAGTTTATGTCGAAACAATTTACTCCTGTTTATAGTGATCAGGATTTTATAAATATGGATAAATTCAAAGCTGCCATGAAGCTTTCTGTTGATACACAACCAACACCTGGTTTTAGTATAGTACCTGCAAATCCTTATCTTGACCATGGAGACCCAAAACTTTGAGCTGCAATTCGTGAACTTTCTCGTCTCAAATACGGTCGTGAACGTGAATTTGTCGAAAAAGAAATTATTTTCCGAATAGGAGCCATGTAACTTTTTATATATGAAATATAGCTATTTTCTCTCTTTCTCTCTTTTCTTCTTGGTAGTTCCTGTGTTTGCTGAAGATGATCCTACAGCACTGCAGTCACCTTTTTTAGATTACACGAAATATTTGGAACTGAGTAAACAGGATTGTGATCTTGAAGGGCAGGATAAAGAAGCCCTATGGGGTTGATATAAAAGCTATTCTTTTATTAAGAATATTTCACAGACGGCATATCCACGTTTAGAGAGTAAAGAGATAGAACAGTACTATACAGAACGAATGAATCAAGAAAAAAATCCAACTTCAAAGGAGGAACTTTCCACTGCCTATGGTGCTATGCAAATGGATAATTGATTTCGAGTTATCAATCTTGTTGGCGCGTCGTACCGTGCAACGATGAATTCTATCTATATGTGTGCAGTACTCAATGTAAAGAGACGAGTTCCTGATGAAATTAAGAAATTAACAAAAGATATACAAACCGAAACCATTCGTCGTTTTGATGAGTGAATTAAAAAGATTGATGCAACCATGGAAGCGAATGGATGTCAGAAAATTCCTATTGCAGATGAGGTCATGCTTCGTAAGGAACTTCTTGATACAAGCACATATCAATATTGTAAATACCGATACTACTTGGAACATGTTCGTGAGAATGTGGAGTATAATTTCTGGAATATGCGCGATCTTAACGCTCAGATTGCAGGCTATAAGAGTGCTATCGAAGAACAATGAGGAGAAAGTACTATACGCTCATCAAATCAATCAATTATCACTCCAGAACAAATGAAGGCAAGGATAGCATCAATTGGACTTCAGGTAAATAATGAGATAGTGCGTGCAAAAGATGTATATCCTCAAGCACTCGTAGCATTTCGTGATTTTGAACGAACATACGCAGCACATACAGTACTTCTCTTTATTATTGATGATTATCAACAGCTCCGTGAAAATCTCAAAAATATGATTTCTCCAATTTCTCAGTTTCTCTATAAACAGTATAATGCTCAAACAAAATGACCATGTTCATAGAATAAAAAATCCTCTCAGCAATTGAGAGGATTTTTTATATAAAGGCATACATTATGCCTTTGCGCGTTCTTGATATTCACCTGTTTCTGTACTAAGGATAATAGATTCTCCTTCATTCACAAAACTTGGAACACGAATTTCTATTCCAGTTTCGAGTTTTACAAGTTTATCTGTTTTTCCATCCGCTGTATTTCCCTTTACTGAAGGTTCAGCTTCAGTAACTTTCAATGTTACACGTATAGGAAGTACGATTCCGATAAATTTCCCTTCAAAACTTTGAAGATCAACAACAAGTCCTTCTGTAAGGTAGTATTTTGCATCTCCTACATCGTCTTCAGAGAGTTCAACCGTTTCGTATGTATCTTGATTCATGAATGCAAATGTACCAGTAGATTCATAGAGAAATTCTGCTTTTGCCCGTTCAAGTGAAACATCCTCGAGTTTTTCTTCACTATCCATAACCCGATCCGAAGTATTTCCTTGGATAAGATTTTTTAATCGCATTTGTACGTTTGTTGCACCACGTCCACCACGGCGCATTTCATGTCGTACAACAAGCATAAGATCATTACCAATGCGGAGAACAGTACCTGGGCGAGCTTGTAGAGCTGTTTTCATAATAATATTTGAGAATAGTAAATACCGCGCCATCATATAGAAATGGGCATAAAAAGCAAAAAAATCCATTCGTAAATGAAATCTATTGTAAAATCCCAGTTATATTTTCGAATACTATTTGAGAAGTTTTCGAAGCGATTTATCTTTTTCTCTTCCTTTTTAGTTTATCAGTAAATATTTGCCTTCCCATATACAACCTATATAATCACCGTATTACCTTTTATTATTTCTTATGACTGATATCAAACAGTCGCTTCAAACAGCGCGGAATACAAAGTCGACTCGTATCTGGTTTATGGTTGGACTCATGGTGATTATTTTTATTCTTTGGTGGATGAAAATTATTAAGACTGGGTTTGCTATTGGATTTGGGATTATTCTCCTTGCAGCTATCGGTATTGAGACCTTTAATTATGATCTCGATCTTGGAAAGCTATGGAAAACAGGGAATATTCAAGAATCTCGTGTATCTCATACAAAAGATGGATATAAACTCGTTGGCTCTTGTGCTATACCAATTAAGGGCGAAGGTGATCTGAATTGTAGTCATTTCAAAACTCAAACTGAAGCCCAATCTAAGTATAGTCAATGTGCGAGTGAGATTATAACAAATAATATTGGACTTGATGTGCGGAAAGTAAAGTCTCTTGATATATATGGACTTGATAGAGACAAGGATGGTGTTGTCTGTGAATCCCTCCCGAAGTGACTTATTCCCATACAATAAAGAAAAATCCTCCAGAGTTATCTGGAGGATTTTTAAAAACATAAATGGAGCAGGCAATGGGACTCGAACCCACAACAGCCGCCATGGCAAGGCGGTACTCTAGCCAATTGAGCTATGCCTGCAAATACACAAAAATATCATATGAATTTTTTGTGTATTTCAAGTTTTTCTCTTTTATAAAAAATCCCTGAGATTATCAGGGATTTTGAGATTATTCAGTAGCAGGAGAGCTAGTTCATTCGAGGGTTTCAAGGCGAATATCATATCAGAGAAGTTCTCATGCAATATTGATATTTGTTCCTCCACGACCGAGAACTTTTGCTTTCTCATCATCCCGTACAGTACAATTGATAATATTGTCTTCTTCATTGATTACAACCGTTTCAACCGTTCCTGGAATGAGTGCACGACGTACCATTTCCGTTTTATCAGTAGTATAGTTGATAATATCAACTTTTTCTCCAGAAAGTTCATCAACAATATTTTTTACACGAATTCCTTTTGGTCCAATAAGACAACCAGCTGGATCTACTTCCTCATAGTCGCTTGCAACAATGATTTTTGTTTTTACACCAGGAAGACGAGCGATAGAAACAATTTCTACTGTCCCTTCTTCGAGTTCTGGAGTATTTAGTTCAAAAAGTTTCACCACGAGTTCTTTATCTTTTCGAGAAAGAATAACGCGAGGTCCATTGATTTGATCTTGTTCTACACGACGAACATACAGATGCATGCGTTGCCCAGGAGTATATTTATCCTTGGTAACTTGTTCACTCTTTGGAAGGACAACTTGCTGACCATTATACTCAAATACAACACGATTTTTTTCAACCAATTCGATACGAAGATTTACAAGAGTATCTTCTTTATCCTTAAAGAGATCGTAGAGTTTTTCCTTTTCTGTTTCTTGGATCTTCTGAACAATTACTTGTTTTGCCGCCTGAGAGGCAATACGTCCAAAGCCTTCGCTTGAAAGTACCTCATCAGAAACATCAATTTCTACCATATCCCCAATTTCATATCCAGAATCCACTCCAATATCCTCAAGTGATATCTCAATATCTGGATCTTCTACTTCGGTAACTACGGTTTTTTCAACTGTAATTTCAAGTGCTTGATTTTCAAGGTCGATATGAACATTTGCATTCGTTTCCTTTGTAGCATAGTCTTTCTTGTAGGCTGTTTTGATAGCAGCTTCAATGATTTCTACAAGACGAGCCTTTGGGATTTTTTTCTCTGCAGAGATCTGATTGATAGCAGCTTCAATTTTTTGAATATCAAACATAACAAATAGATTTTATGATATAAAAAAAGATTCGCCAACCGTGGCCAATCTTTTATTCTTAAAAATTATATGAACAATTCTTGAAATTGCAAACAGATTTTTATGAGGAGTCGTTGAAATATTTTACATATATTAAAAATTATGTATAAGTACCCCTATAAATATATTTGTATGTTTTCAAAAAATCAAAATAATCCATCACTTCGAAGTATTCCATGATGACTTGAGGTTTTAGCGGAATCATTTATTCCTCGTTCTCGAACAGTGATTTTAAATGCAAAAACCATGATCGATGCAGTTATATGAATCGAACAAGAATCAGAAAATCTATACTCTACATATAGCTCACTCTATAGAACGAGTACTAAACAAGTAACTGTTCCTTTTATATCACGTGCAGACCATGCATGATATGACTCTCTTGCTGCGATGAATCCATCATTTCTTTCGATTGCACCAAAAGTTCGAGCTGTCGCTCAGGATACAACCACCCGAACACTTGAGGCTATTGATGCGATAGAAAAAGATCGCTTTCTTCCTCTTCTCAAAAAATGGATTGAAGTACGACTCCAGGTATTTCAACTTATGAATCGTTGAGATATTGTAAAGCCCCTAGCTTGATTTGCTGATCCGGATATATTATTTCATCGAGAAAAAGATCTCTATGCACGTAATTTTTCCGCTCGTTTGGAAGAATCACTTGACCCATCTAATCCATTTCTCGATAGTTATGCTGATATGCTTGATGAGATAGAAAAGGCAATCTGGCATGAGATGCTTTTTTATGCAACTATTGTTTGATGAGAAGATCTCATAGGGGATTCTTTTCTTCCATTTAATTATTCTAAAGAAGATCATAAGGAAGTTGATTATCTCCCTGGTGAACAAAAATTAAATAATGTAATTTCTCTCTATCGAAGGAGATACTTCAATCAATTTCTGATTCATAGAAAACAAACGGGAAAGATGAAAAAGATCGCACTTTAGTTTTTAGTACGATATTTTCGTCATTTGAGCTCATCAGGAAAATGTTCTTGTGAGCTTTTTTTTGATTCGAGATTATGGGCATATTCATATCCTGCACCATACCCCACATCTTTCATGAGTTTTGTTGGTGCATTTCGTATATGCATCGGAACGGGGAGGGTTCCAAATTCTCGGATATCCGCATGCATCGAGGCCATTGCCATATAGATTCTATTATCTTTCGGAAGATCAGCGAGGTAATATGCAAGATTGAGAATTGGAAGTTCACACTCTGGCATTCCCATTTTCTCACATATGTCATAGAGAGTATTTGCGAGAATAATTGCCTGTGAATCATAAACATCTTCACTTGCAAAATTCATAAGACGACGAACAATATAACGTGGATCTTCTCATCCAGCAAGCATTCTTCCTATCCAATAAATGGCAGCATCCCCATCACTATCTCGAAGAGACTTATGCATAGCTGATATGAGATTATAGTGTTCTTCTCCATCCCTATCATAGAGAAGAGGTCTATTTCCTGCCTCTTGAATTGCCTCGAGTGAAACCATACCACTTCATTGGAGTGTTGCTGCAGACTCAACAAGATTCAATGTATTTCTGAGGTCTCATTCACCAAGTTTTGCTATCAGGTGGAGGCTTTCATTGCTCCATTCAACATTTGGGAGATGATTTCATATTGTATCCTTATTTCGTTCAAAAAATACAAGGATATCTTCCTGGGTTATTTTTTCAAGAACGTAGACACGAGCTCGAGAGATGAGTGCATTATTCACTGTAAAGCTTGGATTTTCAGTAGTTGCTCCAATCAGGGTGATTACTCATTTTTCTACAAACGGAAGGAGGGTATCTTGTTGTGCTTTATTCCATCGGTGAATTTCATCAAGAAAAAGAATAGTCTGATATCATTCACTGTAATTTTTCTTTGCTTTTGTGAGAATCTTTGTGAGATCTTCTTTTTTTGACAATACTCAAGACAAATGAAAAAATTCAGCATCGAGTGTCTTTGATATAACTGATGCTATTGATGTTTTTCAGCATCATGGTGGTCACCAGAGTATCATGGAGGGAACTTTTCCAGCTTCGATATATTTCCTGAGAGGTTTTCCTGTTCCAAAGAGATGTTTTTGTCCGATGATATCATCAAGTGATATTGGTCGGAGTATGGACGCAAGAGGTGATATATGTGACATATGTTTTTATGATTTACGAGCAGATTATAAGATAATAGTTCATTTTTCTTAATTTATTTATGAAAAATACCTGACTTTATTGCAAAACAGTTAAAAGATGTAATGAGAAATAAGTATTGAACTCGAATAATATGTGGTTATAGTAATAAATATCTTACTAGATAAGAGTTTTTGTATTGATTTATCTCACCTCCTATAGCACCTTATGTCATCACGATTTAAACTTTTTTTCGCTCCATATGGTCAAGCAAAGATTGATCTCTTTCTGTTTGTACTTCGGGTAGGGGTATTTACTACTTTTGGCTCCATCGTGATTAGTTATCTTCTTTCACAGATTTCATCTCTTCTTCTGAAACGAGATATTCCAGCTTTTGAACAACTCATCTTTGGATTTGCTGCTTCACTGGTGCTCTATTATATATTTGTCATTATCATCAGACGTACGTGAATTGCTAATATTCGTGCAAAAACCTGGAAGTTTATCCATCGTCGATATATTAGAATAGTATGTGAACTGGATAATAACTATGCAGAAACTCTTGGTTCAGCTCGCATATTCTCAATTATCGATAAATGATGACAGGCTTGGGCAGAAGCTCTAAAGAGTATTTTCCAAGAATCAGCAAGACTCTTTGTTCTTGTTATACCAACTACCTTTCTCCTCATCAGACAATCCTCGACCATTGTTCTTATCTCTTTCATAGCACTTATTGTCTGAGGAATTATTATTTTTTTCCTCAATAAACGACTTCATATATATAAGTTGCAAAGAATACAATCTATTATGGAGTATGATCGCAATTTTATTCGAACGATTCAATCTCGTCTCGAGATTACTCAAAACCAAAGTTTCGAAGAAAATATTACTCTGCTTGATGAATGTAATGAGGCCTATCGAGTACCTTACAGACTACAAACAGGAGTTCAGATGCTTATGTTCCAATGAGCACGCATTCTCTCATTTATCATTCTAATAGTTCTTTATTGGGTATTGGGACATGAATATCTGAATGGTACTATTACACTTCCTCATATTATATTACTCGCTTCACTTACTGGAACGCTCAATGGGCTTTTTTTTGATCTCACAGAGCTCTATATGAACCTCTCTGATCAGATAGTAAGTATCGAGCAACTTTGGAATAAAATAGAAGATGGCCCAAAAACAAAAAATCTATTTACTGGAGATGCTTTTGAGTATAGGGAATGAGCTATACATTTTCAGAATGTAGATTTCTCGTACATACCAGATAATCCGATATTGAATGATTTCACCTATATTTTCAAAGCTGGAAAACGATATGCTCTTGTTGGGCCATCAGGTTGAGGAAAGACAACGATTATGAAACTCGCTGCAGGTTTTCTTTCATCGAAAGAAGGAAGAGTAATGGTAGATGGATTTAACCTTAAAACAGTAAATCTTTCAACTTTCTATCCTACTATCTGATATCTTACACAGGATCCCCAGATTTTTGATGGTACTATTCGAGAAAATCTTCTACAAGGAAAAACTATATATGCTCTTGAATCTGATATCAAAGATGCTCTTGAAAAAGCTCATGCAGATTTTGTTTTCAGTCTCCCAGAATGATTGGAAACAGAAATATGAGAACGATGAATGAAACTTTCTGGTGGACAGAAACAACGACTTGCCATTGCAAAGATTTTCTTAAAAAATCCACATATTATTCTTCTCGATGAACCAACGAGTGCACTCGATAGTTTCTCGGAAGAGAAAATCAGCCAAGCGTTTCATACCCTCTTTGAGAATCGTACTGTTCTTATAATTGCTCACCGCCTTCAGACTGTTAAAGAAGCTGATGTTATCCTTGTGCTCGAAAATGGTCAAGTATCTGAACAGGGAAATCATCAAGAACTTATAAAGAAGAATGGAATATATGCAAAGATGTTAGAACTCCAGAGTGGATTCTAGACATATTGCCAATTAAGTATGTGAACTATTTGATATCTACTTGTGCAAAACGTTCAATGCCTGAATAGTCAGAAAAAAATTCAGAATCCCATGGATATTGAGATAGGATATCTTTTGCAATCTGATTTTGGTCAAAACCAAATTCAATAATTATTGTGATAGTCTGTAAGGTGCATTTTTTGAGTTCAAGCAGTTGTAAAAAAAGTTGTTCATAGAGTTCAAAGCCATGTACCTTTCCTCCAAAGAGTGCAATTTTTGGTTCAAAACGAGTATCGACTGACATATTTTTCCAGTCTTCATTTTTTATATAGGGGAGGTTTGCAGTGATTACAATGGGCTGATCTGAGAGTTGTATGTTTGAATTCAAAACCGATTCAAGAAGGTTGGAAATATGAAAGGTAATTGGAACGTGTATCTGGAGTGATTCTGCATTTTCTCTTGCTACTTTGAGTGCTTCCGAAGAAATATCAAGACAAATAATTTCTTGAATACTGAGAATATCACTACATGAAAGAGGAATAATACCACTCCCAGTTCCTATATCGATAAGGGTACATGATTTTAGTGAATGTATAGTTTCTCGAGCCTTTCGTACTAAGCATTCTGTTTCCAGTCGAGGAATAAGAACGTCAGGAGTTACAATGAAATTCCGTCAATAAAATTGAACACATCCAGTTCTATATTCGAGAGGATAATTTTCAGGAAAGTTAGGCATTATCAAATGTTTTTTTACGAAACAGAAGTATTCCAGCAAGAAGGATACAAACAAGATAAAGTACTCATATTCCATAGCCAATCAGCCAATTTCCTATATCAAGAGGAGCTTGAGTTCATACAAAATTTTTCAAATTGAGAGCCGTAAAATTTGGAAAAATAGTGGCCACTCATTTTCCAATATACCCCAGGAGTATCATATTTTTTCGGATTGCAAATTCAATAATGTAGTAAGCACCATGTCCAATCATATACACTCCAATCGTTGAGAACATGGCTACCATTGGAGAGACAAAAGTTGAAAAGAAAAGAGTAACAGCGAGAAGAATCAGGAGCTTAAGATAGATTCCAAGAATCGCAAGAAAAAATATACCATCAAGAGGAGCTCATTTGAGAATAAGAAGCCCACTGAGGAGTATAGTTTGTAAAAGTATGATTCAAAAGAGTGCAATCGAAAAGCCAAAGAACTTTCCAAGAAGTATATTACTTCTTGGTGTTGGTTTTGAAAGTATGAGATAGATTGTTTTTCCTTCTATTTCTCGGAATATCATCTGTCAACCAATTACGAGTACAATCATAAATCCAGTTAATTCCATGAAAGAAAGTCCGAAATCAAAGAGCATTCGTTGAATTTCTCAAAGAGAGAGTGTTTCCAAAAGGAATGATATGAGTATGAAGGTTATTCCAAATACACCAATAAGAGAAAAGAGTTTATTTCGAATGAGTTCCCGATAGGTATTGAGCGTAATATTCCACATAAATTTATAAATATTGAATAATATTGTGTTGCATAGTTGTAAATTCTTCAGGAGAAAGTGTTTTTGTAGTTGTTGTTTGAAATTCTTCTATGGAATTTGTTGGTATAAGATGATAGTGTACATGGGGAACTTCATATCAAACAAATGCAGTACAAACCCGAGTGCAATTTGTTGCTTTTTGAATAGCTATAGCTATTTTTTTCGCAGCAAGAAAGAGTGCACTATGATACGGTTCCTCAAGTTCTGCAAAATAAGAAATTTCTACTTTTGGAACGAGTAATGTATGTCCAGATTGTACAGGGTGAATATCAAGAAATGCATACACATATTCATCTTCATAGATCGTATATGATGGGATTTCTCAGGCAATAATCCGAGAGAAGAGAGTACTCATAATTTTAGAGAAGAGATCAGATAAAATGGGGTTTTCCTAAGAGAAATGTATGTATATCTTGTGTTGTTTTTCCTTCCAGCTTTACACTGTAGAGTTTGAGTCTTCCTGTTCAACAAATAACCTCAATAGAATTATCATTTCTTTTTATAACAGTTCCTATCGTCTGATTATCGATATTTTCATTGGTATATTCACATTGCTCTATAAGTAATCGCTTTCATTCGTAGAACGTATAGATTCCAGGCCATGGAGTGTATGCTTGCCATAAGTTGTAGAGTTTTTTGGCTGGCATATCCCAATTAATTAAACCGTGTTCTTTCAGTATTTTTGTGCAGTAGGTGGCCTTTGTATGATCTTGCGGGATTGGAAGAATTGTATTATTTTCAAGTCATTGTATTGCATGAATGAGAGCTTCTCAGGAAACATTCATAAATTTTTCAAATAAACTTTCTGTAGTTTCCTGGTTTGAAATCGGAATTTCTTTTGTAAAGATACTATCTCCTTCATCCATTCATTCACTCATTTCCATAATAGTAACCCCAGTAATTATATCGCCTTGAAGAAGTGACTCCTGAATAGGGGATGCTCAGCGGTATTTTGGCAAGAGAGAGCCATGAACATTTATGGCTCGTTTTTTTGGAAGTGAAAGTATCTCTATAGGAAGAATCTTTCCATAGGCTACGACTATAAGGTAGTCAATAGGGAAAGCCTGCAAGGAAGACAAAAATTCGATATTTCATCGAATTTTTTGAGGGGTAAATACTGGAATATTTCCTGATTCTGCTATTATTTTAACAGGCGACGGAGTGAGTATTTGAGATCTTCCAACCGGTTTATCAGGATTCGTAACCACAAAATCAACTGAGAAATTTGGATGATGGATGAATGTAGTGAGAACACTTCCAGCAAGAGCTGGTGTTCCAAGAAATCCTATGTGAATCATATGTATTATGGAGTAGGATATGAGGCATTCGGAGGTATGATAGTATCTTTTGGTTGGAGTTTTTCTTGTTTATCTCGGATATCTCGAAGAAGTCATTCGATACTCTCAAAGTGTTTTTTATAATCAGTTTGCTCTATATATCTATTGAATTCAGTTTGAACTTTTACAACATAAGGTTCTAGTCTTTTTCAAATAAGCGGAAGATCAATCATAGTTGAAAGAGTCCAACCAATAATTGCAATCACAGCAGTTGCTCATATAAGGGCTCAAAATCATCTCGCTACACCTGCCACAAAATTTGGCCAGAGAAGTCTCCATGGTGATTTGATATATTCAATAAATTCCTCAAGTCCAAGCGATTCTATAGCATCAACGAGATGTTCAAGATGCTTGATATCATTTGGATCAAGTGTCTCATTTCCTTCAATTCTTGTTACCTTTCTTCTTGTATTCTTAATAACTGATTTTTCTGGTGATGGTGGATTTTTCTTGAACATATATGGAAGCTAACAATAGTATAAAAAGGATTGTATAAACTTTTTAGGAAAATCAAAACCTTTCCTTATGAATCCCTTGCAAACCCCCCATTTTTCTATATGCTGATTGGCGTTTAATGTGGTTATCTTATCACATGGTTGAATCCCCGTAGTTAAGTGGAATAACAAGGCACTCCTAAGGCTTAGTCACAAGTTCGATTCTTGTCGGGGATACCATACAATTTATTATTAAATATCTTTTTTGTGGATTTGAGTATTGTTGCATTATTTCTTTTGTTTGTATTTTTACTTGCCTTCTTTGCTGGTACGGAGATTCCTCTCATGTCAGTGAGTGCTCATAAGCTGGATTCTTTTATCCGACAAAAGCGATTTTGAGCTCACTCACTTCTTCTTATAAAAAAGAATAATGAGCGATTGCTTATTACAAATCTTATAATGACGCTTGTTGTAACTTTTGTACCTTCGTGGCTTGCAGGTCTTATCGCTCAGGATGTAGTGAGTATATTTACTCACTTGGATGAACATGAAAAAACATTGCTCACTATAGGCGTTTGAGCATTAACATCAACCACTCTTCTTCTTTTTTGAGAAATTGCACCAAAAATCATTGGTATTCGTTTCAATGATTCCGTTGCACTTATGGTTGCTCCAATCTATCGTATTTTAATTTGGATCCTTCTTCCGCTTACTTGGTTTGTGGAGATATTTGTAAAGTTAGTAAGCTGGGCAACGGGTTGAAAATTTGAAATTCATGGGCAAGCTATGAGCGAGGAAGAACTTGATGCATTTATTGATATGTCACGAGATACGGGTGCAGTAGAGGCTACAGAACATAGACAAATTCGAGGCATTCTTGATCTCAATGAAATGACCGCAGAATCAGTTATGACCCATCGAGTAAAAGTAGAATTTGCAGAACTTACTATGACAATTGATGAGCTTTGTGATTTCTTTCTTTCTACCAGTCATACTCGACTTCCCGTTATGGGAGAATGATCAGATGATGTAGAATTTGTTATTACGCTTCGAAAGGCATTTGAGGCGAAAAGCATTTGATTGGGACAGAAGAAGCTTTCTGAAATGGATCTTGAGAAAATTATTCAAGTGCCACTTACTCAATGTCTGGATGAAGTATTTGAAATATTTCAAAAATCTCATAAGCATATTGCCCTTGTGCTTGATGAGCATGGTGGTACTGCATGAGTTATTACCATGGAGGATATTATTGAAGAGGTATTTGGAGATATAAAAGATGAAAAAGATAAGGAAGAAGTGTATATTAAAAAACTCTCACATGGGAAGATTCAAGCAGTTGGTGCCGTATTGATGGATGATATCTTAGAGGAGTATGATATATCCTTGCATGATATTCGACTTCCGGAAGAGTATATAGGTGAAAACCTGAATTATATAATCATATCCGAACTTGGAAGATTTCCAGAGCCCAAGGAAATTGTTACATTTTCGGGTACCTATTGGAAACTTCATCTTCAAGCAGAAGAGATTGATGAAAATGTAATTAAAAAAGTCATTTGTTCACGAGAAGCTATTAAAAAAGAAGAGATATAATCTCTTCTTTTTATTTATGCAATATAGAAAATATATTCTTCCCTCAATCAAATATTTCATGCCTTTCTGTATGAAAATCATTGACTCGAAATAATCTTGTAAGTTCAGAAAGGGTAAAACCATGATAGTATCTATCGTATTCTCCTATCTTAATCTGAAAATCCCCACTCCCACTGTATCCATCTTGATATCGCTCAAAGAGTTCTTTATTTTCAAACAGATTCCAGTTTGTTATATAGATTCTTCCTTGTTCTTTAAGTATGCGATAGCATTCTGTAAGGGTTTCCATTCGTTTTATTACAGTATCAAGATGGTGGAATGATGCAAGAAGAATAATAGCATCAAAACTCATATCTGGAAATATATTCATAGATTCCATTGGGCATACAGAAAATATATAATCCGGATGACTCTTTTTTGCTTCATCTATCATACCACTTGAATTATCGATTCCATGATAGGAATGAGGAATAAATTCATTTTTTCTTGCCTCCTCTAAAAACCTTCCATTTCCACATCCAATATCAAGCACGGAATCAAAGGAGTGTTTCTTTATATCTTGAATAATGGCATCAAGTTCAGGCCAAGGATGATTGTGTCGGGATTCTGAAAATGTTTTTGCAAAATTATCATACATCGCACTCATAATAAATTATTTTATTTTGATAATAAATCTTGTACACACTCATATCAGAAGAGGTCTTCCGATTGAAGTCTATCCTGTACGAGGATATAATACTTAGACATTCTGCCATCGAAACGAGCAGAAGTTCTCCCATTTTGTTCTAATATTACTAATTCCGACATTGGAATATGTATTGTATCCCAGAGTTCATCATATGTTTTTCATTGCTCTAGAAAAGGTGAGGTATGATCTCAAAATAGTAATGTAACCTTTCTTGTTGTTGATTTGATATGGTCAAAAACTACTCATTTGATTTCCAAGGTTCATTCTTTTGTACAAATCTCATCCTGAGATACATATAATTTTATGTCAGGTTGTTTAGAGATAGATCAAATCATATTCTACCGTTTAGGGAATAACTTTTCAAGGATAGCCTTATTTTTTCTCCAATTTTTGAGGGTTTTTACACGGAGTGCAAGAAATACTTTTTTTCCAAAAATATCTTCCAAATGCATTCGTGCCTTCATACCAATTTCACTGAGTTTCTTTCCACCTTTTCCTATTATGATATATTTTTGAGAATCAGATTCCGTATTAATATAAGCCATAATTCGGAGAAGTCATTCTGTATCTTCGATTTCAGTAATTTCCACAAATGATGCATATGGCACCTCTTCTCCCAAGCATAGAAAAAGTTGTTCACGGATGATTTCACTCAGTCGAAGTTCCATATCTTGATCTGTATAGTATTCTGGATCATAGAGGTATTCACCCTCTGGTAAATAGGGTTGAATTTTTTCAATGAGCGCATCAAATCATTCACGAGTAGAAGAGGAAATATGGACATCTATTTTTGGATGGTGATATCCACATGGAAGGTCTTTTTTTGTTTCTACACGGATGATTGGTTTTGTGAGTGTAGCAAGAACAGTATCTATTTTCTTTTCTTCTTCTCCATGAGGCCTTGTAGGATCAAGAAATCGCACAATAACATCAGCACTATTGAGGGATTTATAGGCTTGAGTATTTATATATTCATTGATTTCTTGTATCGATTCATGAACTCATGGAGTATCGAGAAATATCATTTGACCACCATCATGCGTATGGATACCCATGATGGTGCGTTGTGTTGTCTGTGGTCTCGATGATACGATGCTTACTTTTTCACCGATAAGCGCATTTAAAAAAGTCGATTTTCCAGTATTTGGCCGACCGATAAGCGCAATGTATCAAACTTTTCACATAATTATTGTTTTAAAAACGCCTTCGTTGAAGATTTTCTAGTACAATTGCAATACTGAGTGCAAATTTTGCACGGACTCTTTCGTTCTTTATTTCTTGTATTTCAGGAATGTCTTGTTCTATTTTTTTAATCATTTCGTAAGCATTCATATTGATATGGCGTAATGGAATCGAATATTAAAATTATAATGCATTCTTTTGTTGTTTTTGTGCTTTTATCATTTCAATCTTTTTTCTTAAGAGTTCGCTCGCTTTTACCGGATTCATTCTTGACTGTATATCATTATCAAATAATACAACAGGACCCTCTTTACAACGTCATTGGCATAAACATGATGTTACATTTACCCCTTCAATATTGTAAAATACCAGGTCTCGTTCTATTCTATTTGCAATATATTCTGTATGTCGTTCTGAACATGAGCGACCTTTACAAATCTTTATTTCCATATATTGTTATAGTAACTGAGAATATAAGTGTAGAGTAAAATATGAAAAAATCAATCTCCTCTTTAAAAAATCCGCTCATTTGAGCGGATTATATTATTTCTGAAGTCCTTCACTTTTCTTTTGACGTGCGTAGAATTTATCAACGGAACTTGTCTTAAGAAGTGTTTTCTTTCCTGTATAGAATGGATGACATTTTGAACATGTTTCCACACGAATTTCCCCTTTATGAGTACTTCCAGTATCATATGTGTTTCCACATGAGCAGGTAACTTTTACAATGTTATATTGTGGGTGAATATCTTTTTTCATAAAGAAATGGTTAAGAGTTATTGTATATCGCCAAAGTACGAAATACCTCTCATTATTTTTAGAGGTGAATAATGAAACCAAACATGGTGCCCAGGAAGAGACTTGAACTCTTACACCGTACGGCAACGGCTTCTAAGACCGTCGTGTCTACCAATTCCACCACCTGGGCATAGATGTTATACAACGAAATTTCCAAAAATGAATACTCCTGGAAAACAAAATGGTGGGCCGGGAGGGATTCGAACCCCCGAAGTCGAAGACAAAGGATTTACAGTCCTCCCCATTTGACCGCTCTGGAACCGACCCATATTGTATTGGAATAAATGGCAAGTTATAAACTCCAAGTAGACCTTCTTGCAATTAATAACTTGCCATTTATCGGAAGTATACATGGAGCCACCTATCAGACTTGAACTGATGACCGCCGGTTTACAAAACCGATGCTCTACCAACTGAGCTAAGGTGGCATATGAATACCGCGCGATGCATTGTATAAAAAAGCTTTGCCTTGTCAAAAAATTTTACTACAATTCGTCAATCTTCTTATATATATATGATTAAAATTTTGACAACTTCCGATGATTGGCATCATTTTACTAGCCCAATAGAAGAGTATATAAAACGACTTTCAAAAACGTGTGATATCATAACCTTGAAACCAAGTCGAGCAAAAACACGAGAGAAAATTATTCAAGAGGAAACTGAGAAGATCTGTTTGAATCTAGAAAAGTTTCGTTGATATGTTCTATTGTGTGATGAATTTGGTAAAACAGCTACTTCCGTACATTTTTCCTGATTGCTCTCTCGACTTCAGGCAGAACATGGGAATATATTATTTATTATTGGAGGAAGTTATGGGGTTGATCGAACCATGATTCAGCCCTATATTCATGAAACTTTTTGACTCTCTCAATTTACATTACCTCATGGACTTGCCTTTTTAACTTTAATAGAACAAATTTATCGAGCAAAAGAAATTGAGAAATGAAGTGGATATCATCATTAAAAAATCCCCGTTTCCGGGGATTTTTTTTAAAATGGAATATCTTCAATGGTAATATCTTCTTCGAGCTTTGGTTTGCTTTTACGAACTTTTGGTTCATCCATTGGTGCTTCTTGAGAATCATTTGATGAATATGATCATTCTTCTCGGTTTCAACCTGCTGAAAGAAGAATAATATTATCGGCAATGATTTCAGTTTTCCAACGTTTTACCCCGCTTGCATCATCCCAGCTTCGAGTTTTAAGGTATCATTCTACGTATACCTTCTTTCCTTTATGCATGTATTGTTCTGCGATATCAGCAAGAAATCTCCATGCAACCATATTGTGGTATTCTACTTCTTCCTGTTTTACTCCTGATTGGTCCTTCCATGTACGATTGGTAGCTATAGAAAATGTTGCTACTTTTTGTCCATTTGGAGTTTCACGAACTTCTGGTTCTGCAGTAAGATTTCAGATTATCTGTACTTTATTAAGTGAATTCATAAAAAATAGAAATGAATTAATGAGACGATGTCTATGATAGTGAAAAAGAAATTTGAGGCAAGTTCTTTTTAGAAATGAATTCTATAGTAAATATTTTACTTCTTTCAAAAAGTGTGATACTATAGAGATGTATTTATTTTTCTTATTCTTTATTATGGATTGGAAATGATTCACCGGAGCCTTTCAAAATATTACCACTCAAGCAAAGGAGTATGGAGATAAGGTAGTAAATTTCTCTGAGAAACAACTGAAGAATACTCCAGCCTTCCTTAAGACGGTTGAAGATTTTGAAAAGATTTCTCATGAGAAACGACTTATTCTTATTATAGCCCAAAAGGATACTGAGGATTATAATAAAATCATGGCACGGTACCCAATTTTTGCAGCAAAAGCATGGATGATGATTGCTCGTCTTCATTTAATAGATAGTTCACTCTCTGCTGATTTAGTTGCACATTTACAACTTGATGCTTCACTTGCAATGCTTGTTTATAAGGAGTGATCAAAAAATGGAGTTTATACAAAGTTAGATGATATTACATCATTTTTTGATAATCCATCATTTACAGAACAAAAAGAGTATTCGAAATCTTCCGTACAAGATACTTCTTCTCCATCTCCAGAAACTCCAAAAGAAAATGATCCACTCAGTTAATTTTTTATACTATGGTACCACTTGATATATTCTTCGTTGTTCTCTCTATTGTTACGCTTATGATTGGGATTATGATTACTCTCATTCTTATGCGAATATTTAGTATGATGAATCGAGTAGAAAAGACGCTTGATAGAATTGATTCAGTTATGGAAACAGTAGAAAAGGTGAATGAACTTGTAAAAATGGCTACTGAATTTCCATTCCAAGCCGTAAAACGAATTGTTGAAACAATTATAGGGAAATAAAAAAAGAGGAGTATATCTCCTCTTTTTTTATTTTATTAGTTATTTGGATAATCCATATCAGGCAAGTCTGTTGGAATGATATTTTCAGGGATTTGAGGGGAAGGGGTTCATTGCATGCTGCGTATTTTTTCCTCGATAGTTTGAATTTGAGAATCAAATCACTCATGAATGATATAGAGTGCATTTCTTCGTATTTCTTCGATTTGTGGTAAGAATACACTATCTTGTTCCTGAAATGTATTTTGGAATGTATCCTTACAAGATACTGAAGCATTACTTATAAGGTGAATTCTTTCTTCTAACATTTCGGATTGACACATATAAGCAGCATTGAGTGCATTCATAGCAGTTGAGAGCTCAATTGCCATTTTTCCAGCAGAGCAATTCATAGCATTGAGTACATTCTTTGTTTGATCAAATGCAAATTGAAAGTCTTGAATATTTCGAACATCATGGTATTTCCCTTTTCCATTTTTTGCAATACGCACAAGTTGTTCTTGAGCTTTTCATATAACCTGAAGCCCAATAACATCTATGGTAGTATTGGGTAGGGTGTTTGCAATTTCCTGAGCTTTATTTGTTGGGTTCCCATCACAAGCCTCTTCGCCATCACTGACAAGAAGTATAATGTTATTATCATTCGTTTGTGTACTGGTGCTGATGATATTTTTTGCTTTTTCAAGAGCATTCTCTATTGGAGTCCATCCATTCGGCTGGAGTCCATCTATATAACTTAATAGATTACTTCGATCTGTTTGTTCGAGGGGAAATATTTCTTCAACTCCTGAACATGAGAGCTGTTTATCTTCAAAGCTACTTGATCCCTTGTGTCCATAGATTATAAATGATATACGTACCGATTCATCGAGTGTCGCAATGTATTGTTTTAATTGTGATTTTGCAAGATCTATCAGTGTTTGTCATTCTTGGGTATGAGCACTCATACTTCCTGAATCATCAAATATAATAATTATATTAATATTGGATTTTTCTGCTCCAGCCAAATCACATCCAGTTGACTGTGGAAAATTAAAAAAGCAACCTGCAAAAGACTTTCCGTAGGCACTTTGAAGAGACTCAAATTCCTGGTTACAATTCGTTTGAACTCCTTCTGGGGTTGCGTATGCTTGTTGTATGGTTTGAACCTGTTTTGTTTCACCTTCTCATCAGCTACATCCTGATATGAGAAGAACAAAAATAAGGAAAAAGTATTTCATAAAAGAAAATATATTAACGATTGCTATCAGTATTTGTTGGAGTTGTATGTGCCCAATCTCCACCACTCATAGTATATGCCTCTGTGGCTGTTTGATATGTTATAGAGTCTTTTCAGATAACAAGTGTCACTGTAGGATTGGTATATATAATAGTATCACCTTGTTTTTCAAAAGTTCCTGCTGGTTTTGTGAGTTTAATATTCTCTCATGATTTTTCTATATCAGTTACTTCATCATGGTATTTTGCATATTCCATTCATTGCATTTCCCAATCAATATTTGTATCGTGGTATTGAATTCTTTTCGTATCATGATTCTTAATGTATTGTATAGTTGGTCCAGTATATTTAGATTCTTGTAATGAATATCCATATGAATCAGTTACTCATTGATAAGCAGCTGATGTTGGAAGAATAACTCCACTTGATATAGCAGTTGTCCCAGTATTGCTTATGGATCAGGAAATGGTATTTTCTTGAATAGAACCCGTACTATCTTGAGACTCATTGAGAGTTCATATGGATTCAGGAACAGACTTTCATGTACATCATGAAATAAACAAAGAGATACATAGGAAAATCAGAGATATGCGCATAGTGATGAAAATTGGATACGACCATTGTAAGAAAAATATTCTTCATTTCAAATGAAGAATATTTTTTAGTCGTTTTCCATGAAAGAATTTCCAGCGTTTATTCCTGTATATCTATATATACCAGTAATAATATGTCATCGACAAAGATGCGATCATATATCTGGAGTGAAGTTTCATTCATTACAAGAGATATAGTTTTCGCTCCATCATTGGAAAATGGTGTGTTCATCTGTTTTTTCGATTAACACCCGGAGTCTTATCCCATCATGCTTTTGAAGAAACAAATTTAACTCTTTTCATCCTATGGAAAGAATTGAATTTAAGCGACGTGTCTTTATATGTTCAGGAATTTGTTGTTCATATTTTCCAGCAGGTATGCTGTAGTGATCTTCATGAGCAGAGAATGGAAAAGCATGAAGTTGGGTAATTCAATATTTGTGAATAAGCGCTTCTGATTTTTTTTGATCTTCCTCAGATTCTCAAGGAAATCCAACAATAATATCAGCTCAGATGTTTAAAGATATACCATCTTCTCTTTGTACTGCTCTGAGTTTTTTGAGAACATCTTGAAGGATAATTGCATCATAGTGGCGATTCATTCATTTCAGGATATCCGATGATCCAGATTGAATAGATAAATGTACATAGGCATTTATTCGTTTTTTTCAAAAAAGTTTTATACAATCGTCGTTGAGAAATTCCACTCCAAGAGAGGAGATCCGTATACGCTCAATGGTTGTGCTCGCGAGAATGGTATGAATCAGTGAGACAAATTGAGATGAATGATAGTCATTTGAACTGTCAGCTCACCATGCACCAAGATTCGTTCCGGTGAGAACTATTTCTTTTCACCCATTTTCTGTAAAATGTTGTATTTCTTCAAGAATTTCTTTCTCAGGTCTCCACTTATGACGTCAACGTGCCTGAACCGTTAAGCAAAAAGTGCAAAAATTGTCACATCCCATTTGGATGACCATATATTTTCGTGTAAAAATTTGTTTTTTACTAGAAAGAACTTGAAATTTTCGGATTCTTTCTTGTAATCAAGTTGTTCTATTATTTACATAGTCTTCAGGATCTTCTGGAAGAAGTACAATCTGTTCTTTGTAATCAGCAAGTTCATGGTATGTTTCAAAAAAATGTGGATCAATCATCCCATTTTTTAGGTTTCAACATCCTGAAAGGAAAAGATATGCATCTTTTGGAAGTTTTTCGAGTCGTTTTCGAGCAAATTTCACCCATTTTGCTTTTGCCTTATCAGTAACGACACAGGATGCGATAAATATTCCTCACTTTCCCTCAAGAAATGGGTGATCCATCCATTTTTCAGTGAAGTATTTATTGGTTTTACATCAAAACACCTTATACTCAAGCATATCAGAACAGTCAAAATAATAGGATTGCACTATATTAAAAAGTACTATTTTTTCAAATCATGACACAAAAACAATGCTCTACATATACCATAAAGGTGATTCCTCGAGCAAAAAAAACGGAATATGTCGGAAAAATGTCAGATGGTACTCTCAAGATACGAGTAAAGGCTATTCCTGAGGATGGAAGGGCAAATGAAGAACTTATCCGTTATTTCTATGAATATTTGGATTGTAAAAAAGATACCATTATTGAGCTTATATCGGGGCAATCAAGTACACGGAAGAGAGTACGAGTTACATTACCTTTGTGAGATTAGAAAATGTATCTTTTTTTCTTGGATAATTAAAGAATACATTGCGAAATCCATCTCAAGAGAGCTCAATATTTTCAGGAAGTATACTACTCGAAATTCTTTTATTTTGAGTATTTGTGAATGAATCTAAAGTAGAACGAAGCTCTTTATCTCAAAGAAATGAATATATTTCAGCCATAAGGAGTTGTTCTTTTTCTCGTTCAGGAATCTTTTTTTCTTCTATTTCGTATACTTGATTATTAAATGCCATAAGTGCATGATAGATTTTTAATTCGGGAGTACTTCGTTCTTTTGGATTGAGTGAGAGTGCTATCTGATCACGAATTGAGCTTATATGTTTCATAAAAGTTTGTGGACCATACATAAGCGCTCCACTAAAGAATTTAGTTTTAATTTCCGGTGCTGTGAGGATTTTTCAATGATTTTTCAAGATACTAAGACTTTCAAGTACTCGAAGGATATAATTTTCCGTTAGTCCATAGAGTACCTTTTTTTCTCATAAATTATTCATAAGAAGAAGAGTATTATTGAATCACTGTATACGCTCTGGGGTATCATTTGGAGTTATTCTTGATTCGCCAATTTTCTCCATAATTCCATCCAACTTTATAGAATGAAGATTTAATTTGTCTTCCATGAGGGAAGCTGAAATGATCTTTCCAACGATACTGTTATTATCCCCATCGTCTATTCGAAACAATGATAACAATGTGTTCGTGAGTTTTCAAAAATCTTCAGTATTCATAGGAGATTTCGATAGAAGTACTTTTATTCCTTCTAATTGGGCAAGATCGGTAGTGAGTGTACTATTTTTGTGAGTTTCGATGTACTCACGAACTTCTTTTTTTTCAAATTTTGCAATGGCTTTTTCTATGTGTTCACGTCTCGGCCATTCTTTATTCCAGCCATTTGAAAGTCCTTTGATTCGTATTTGAAAATCTCCATAGGAGCTAATGGCTTTTACCTTTTGAAGAACAGGATATTCTTGAATAGTTTGTTTAATTTCTTTTCTAATTCATTCAGGTTTATACCATTGCCCATTTGGACGTTCATAACTCTCAAGGACCAGTACTTGTTTTACGAGTGATCGATTATATGGATGTGATATGGTTGCATCAAGAATTTTCCTATCTTCAGTTTTCAGGATAGTATCGATAGTGCTATCTGTAACCATGAGAGATTGCATTCCAGAGAGAATATGATCGATTTCTTTTATATGGATTTTCAAATGGAATCATGGTGGTATATTCCCAGCAAGAATATCTTTTCATTCAATTAATTTATTTGATCGAAGGGATTGATCGATAATGCGACGAACCAATTCTTTTGCAAGTATTGGATTGATTCCATCTAAAAGAGTGAGATTTTTATACTGTTCTTGCCTTTTTTTCTGACTCTGGAGTTCTTGGAGAATTCAAGTAATAACAGATCCGGAAGAATCTCAGGGGTATACAGTATATTCAATATATGATCGAAATTGTGCTGTTTCAGATGCTTGTTGAGTGCGTGATTGTTTTGCTTTTGAAACATACTCACGAAATACAGGATTCACTCCATTTGTTTCAAAATACGGAATAGCACGATTTACATTTGTTGCGCTTTTATTGAGTATATTTTCATCCTGAAGGTATCATGCTAATTCAAGCGCTTTAATTTGCCTTGCATAAAATATCTGTATTCTTGCATCATACGTTTTTCTGTCTTCTTCTTTTGTAAGATCCAGTCCATGAAATGATTTTTTTTCAAAGATGGGAATTGATGTTTTTAGGACTGATTCGATGCTTTCTGAAATTCTTTTTCCTTGTTTTGTATAGGTAAAATCCCCATTTTCATTCCGAGCAAATCGAAGATCATAGGTTCATTTCACTTGAAGGGAATCAATCGGATTATCATAGGATTCTTTTCTAAATACAGAGTTTTTATCTGGTTCTATCAGTTCAGTGGGAAGGAGTTTTCCAGTACCAATGAGCTCAAAATAGAAGCGTGTACGAGCATTCATATTAGCACGCTTATCCTTATCGTCACTATTTCATAAGTGCCATCCATCTACCATAAGTGGTCCAGAAATTGTAAATGTATCTTCTGGAGTTATGCGTATACGATCATTCAATGGCTTTTTCCATTCTTCAGCAAGATTTATTTCTTTTCATCAAATGGTTATATGAATTAATTCTGCATAGACTTGAAGGTGTTTTTCAATTGAGTCGATTCCTATTTTATTCCAAGCAGATGAATAATCAGCCCTTGATGCAACAAAATGGGTAACAAATGTTGTAAGAGGGAGCTCCTCTCGTTTCTCTAACTTTTCTTTATTGGACTGTATTTTTCATTCAAGAGATTGCTTTTCTTGTATGGAACTATTGTATGATTGAATAGCCTTTTGAAGGACTGCATCTCAAAGTACGAGCGAGCCAAGTTTTTCGATAGGAATTGGTCCAGATTGCTTTCATGACTCAAGAGTTCCTCGTATCTCTCTCAGTGTATTTTTATTTTTTTTATCGGTTTTGTAGAGTGACTGAAGGTATTTTGAATCATTGGCTGTTTGATGAAATACTCGTTCTAGAGTAGATATATCGTTTACTTCAAGCGCTTTCATAAATAAATTCCTTTTCCTTTTATCTTCTCCGACAATGGTATTGATTCTTCAATCAAAAGCAGTGAGACGATTTTTTAGAAATTCATTTTTTTCTGGATCGAGTGATTGAAGTAATTCTTTTTCGGCTTCTGTAAGAATTTTTTTTTGATTCTCGAGTGTGTGGTTGAGTTGAATATTCTCAATAGTGGCTTGTTGAATTTCATTGATTCGTTCTATTTTTTTCTGGTTTTGATTTTCAATTTCTTCTCGTTTTTCTTTAATATTTTCTTGCGTTTTCTGGATAGATTGGAGAGATCAGAGATACTGTGAGATAGCTCGTTTGATAGTTGGAAGAGAGGTTATATCCTTTCCAAGTCATTCGAATGAACCCGGACTTATCTCTCCATGTGAACTTTCATTGAGGTGTGTAAGTATATTCTTTACACCATTTTCTATTCGTCGCTTTCTTGATTGGAGCGCAACAATATAGGTAGCATCATCATCCGTTACGGTCCAATGAATAATCTTCGCAAGATCCCGTTTTATACGTACGATATCTTCTGTTTGAAATAGGGTTTCAAGTTCTTTTTGTTTTTCTTGTTGTATTTCTTCAGGAAATTGCCGTACATATCTTTGAATCACTCCATTGATGGCATTTGCTTTTTTCGCGAGTTCTGGATTTTTTGTAATATCAATTGAGGAAAGTACCTTTTCCTTTTTTTCATCTAATGTTCTTTTTGTTGATTCTAACAATTGTTCGTAACCTTCTAGTTCTTTTTGGATACGTTTTGTATCATTTCCAAATGATGTGAGTTTTCAATTTTGAATGATGGGAACTTCATGTGCATTGAGTGTAAGATTTGCATTTCCAAGAAGCATGGATTGATGGGTATTGTAGTGTTTTTCTGTTTTTCAAGAATTATAATTGACGACCTCTCATTTCCAGTTGCTTCATGTAAAATAGAGTGGAACAAGGCTAAATGGGGCTGATGTTTCGAGCTCCTTTCCAAGTTTCTTTACTTGCGAAATATAGGATGATTCTTGTCCTGATTTTATAGGATTCGATTCAAGTATTTTCGAATCATCAAAAGCATCCATGAGAGATATCTTTGGTTTAAATCCTATTACTTTCATCTGTTCTGGTAACATCCATGCATCTATTTTTTGCTTTTGAAAAAATGCTCGTTCTTCTCTTGAAGCATCTTTCATATCAATAGACTGTGTCATAAGTGTACGGATCAGATTTGCACAACTTACATTTTCTTGTCTTGAATGATCTACAATTCTTGGGAGTCTTGGATCAAATGATGCTTCTTGTGACCGAATAAAGCCCGTAAGAAGCTTTGGTCATATAGATACGGGAAGTTGAGGAAATATAGTACCTCGAATATTTCTTTTTAAGACACTTCGGTCATACATTCCAACTTTTTCACTCGTGCTTTGTGCTTCCGAGATAACGCGCAAAATTGCTACCTTTTTCCGAAATTCTATCGGATCTTTTGGTACAAATATTGTTTCTCAGATATGAATGAGTGGGTTTTTCCCACGCATAACTATTTGTTTTCAGAGTGACTGATTCAGGATAAGGAGGTCTTGATACGATTCCATGTTATATCTTTGAGCAATAGAAGCAACGGTTTCTCCTGGTGATATTGCATGGGGTATGACATTTTCATGCAGTTCTTGCTTGAGTTTTATAACTTCTTGATTCTGATTTCCAAGAAGGGAATCAAGTTGAGTTTTTTTCTGTTCCATAAGTAGAGATTTATTTATATATTATACTTTATATATATAATGATGTCAAATTCAGTCAATATAATATTGACAATATATAACTTTATGTAAAATACATTAAATCTAACTCTATTTCAAAATATGCAAGAGAATACTGTAACTTTATGAGATAATTCCTCAGATGGATACGTGCCATTTAGTGAAATTCAACTTTTTATTGACGAAGAAACTCCTGTTCAAGAAGTAAAAAATCCACCCATTTCTCAAGATGTAAGAGCGGCAATTGAAAAACATGAGAGAATCATTCTGACTATTGTGGATTTTTGGAATCGTCCAAAGGATTTCCGTGATTTTGTAAGACCACTTCTCATGATGGCTCCACGATATAATCCAAAAACTGGGAAAATTGAGGAGATGAGACAAGGATTTTCACCCGAGGAAATGGATGACCTCATCCTGCTTACTGCAATACATGCATCTGTTTTCTGAGATGAAACAATGGAGGATGTGAAAAATGGGTCAAAAGATCCTTGGTCAGAACATTTTATAAAATAAAAATCCTTGAGGGATAACTCCTCAAGGATTTTTATTTTCCGGTTCTTATGCATGTATATCCGTCTATATCCCCCCAACGAATTCCAATTCGGCTTCGATTTTTCTCAATGACTGATTTAAACGATTCAAATTCGTTCTGTTTTTCTGGTTGGTTCGATAAATTCTTTAAGATATGAAGGTCACGAATATGTTTTCGCATATAGGTAATGGTTGCAAGATCTGTTGTTTTTGAAATCATATCTTCGGTCATGCAGACTTCAAGATGAATATATCGATTAAAAATATCATGCATATTTTGTGTGGATGGATTCTTTGCATCAACGTTGCTAGAGAGTGAAAATACTGCTGCAGCAAAAAAAGTACAAAGGAGATGTGTCCCCTTTTGGTGTATTGATTTTTTTGGTGTGTTGTTTTGAATTATCAGCATAAGGTTGAGTTAATATTAGTATTTATATACTAAATCCGTTTTATGTCAATAATTTTGCATTGCAAGCAGGAATATGGTATGGTATGTTATATACAATCATATTACTCATGAATCAACAAGAAAAAGGTTCACACTCCATTTCTCAATTCAGGAAGGTCTCTGAGTGAAAAAATACACCCGTTCAGTCTTTATCTCCTCAAAATGCTACCATAGCTGAAGGGAAAGGATATTTTGATGTACTCTCTCGGCAATTGAAAATTCCTGAATGGAAACAGATTGCTGCTCTTATAGAGGCATCTGTTGGGCATCCTAAAACGTGAGATAAATATATTCTTTGAAATGGAACGCTTCAAGTTTTCCGAGATGGAAAATGTATTACTTCTCATATTATAGATGCTGAAATTGATCGAGCATATAAAAATAAAAATACTCATAAAACTCATATTCAAGAAACAACAAAACAAGCAACTGAAAAATGTCGTCAAGAAGTGTGTGCTTCAAAAATAGTTATATCGGAAAAAATAAACTGAAACACTGAAAATAGATCTATTCAACCGGTAGCAACGAAACTTGCAAATGCACTTTGAATTAGTCCATCAATTATGTCGAGCCTTATAGAAAGGGAATCTGGATTCCGATCCGATCTTGTTTCTCAAGCAGGAGCAAAGGGTATTATGCAAATACGTGATATTGTATTTGATGATATGAGAGGCAAATACAATCAAAAAGGACAGATTGAATCTGGTCGATGAATGATGGTATATCGTTCATTTTTTCAGAAAATTCCACGAGATGTTATTCAACTTTGTCCCGAAATCACAAAACAATGACTTACCCAATTGCAGTCAAAGAATGAGATGCCAAGACAGCAGTATCAAGAGATTATTAAAGTTTTGCAACTTCATGCGAGTAATCCTTATGTGAATATGATTATTGGAAGTGTATATCTTTCCTTTCTTCTTGAAACGGTTGATGATAATAAACAGATACCATCGCTCGTTCATCAGATTGATTTAAAAAAGTTAAACGGATTTCGTCAGGCAAAATGACAAAATCTTATAACTTCTAATCAGCTTTCACATTTTGCTCATACCTTACAGACGAGTGAAAATGCAAGAAAAAAGTTTTCAACACTTGCATCCTATAATGAGTGATCACTGACAAAGAAATGAACACATGGAGTCTATTATGCAACGTTAATTATGATGGCATAATTATATTATTGCCTGAAAGTTTCAGAGAGTTCAATTCTCCAATTTGTCTCATCTATACTTATAATACTCACCTGAATAGAGTTCCCGATTCTATAGAATTCTTTTCCTTCGCGAGTTCTTAAACTCCCCGTGAGTGGATGGAGAAGGAGATTTCCTCATCGTATAAAAATACTTCATTCAGCACCATTTGGAAGTTCTACATAGATATTACTTTCAGTAACTCCAGATATAATTCCATCCCATGTTTCCCCGACGTATTGTTTCATGAATCTGCACATATGAATGTCTTCTATAATTCGAGATACCACTTCCGCATTTCGTTCACGCTCTGAGGATTTTTCGGCTTTTATTTTTAACTCTTTTTGTGTATATATTGCCGAATGATTCCGAAGAAAATACTTAATAATTCTATGAAGTATGAGGTCTGGATATCTTCGAATGGGGGATGTAAAATGGCTATAAAATTCGAGAGCAAGTCAAAAATGAAGGAGAGGTTCCTCGGCATAGATTGCCTTTGACATTTTTGGAAGTAGTAGACGAGAAAGTCTGTAATATTCATTCGGAAGAGCACTATCGAGTGCTTCTCGTATGATTTTTGGTGTTATTTCTTGAGTATCTATGGCCTCTTGTCAGAGGATAGAACGTATAATAGGGACAACTTCTCTATTTGGCGCTGCATGAATGCGAGAAAGAAATGGTATCTTCTTCTTTTGACACCATTTGGCTATTTCCTCATTTGCTAATACCATACATTCTTCTATAAGCATATGAGCTTCATTTCTTTCCCTTTTTTGAATATCTGCTATGGTCCCATCTCATCTGAAACGAAACATACACTCTGTAGTGGTAAAAAGTATTTTTCCTTCTTTTTTCCTTCTTTTTTCAAGTGCTTTATATAGGGTATATGATGTATTGATTGTTGTATTCCATTCCTCATCATGAAGTGTATTATCTTGTTGGATGATATATTCAAAAACTTCATCATAGGTTGAACGATGATTACTTTCTATAATACTTTCCGTGACATGAGTTTGGAGAACGTGTCATAAAGTATTGATTTCTAGGAGTATTGAGAGGGTATATTTTGGACTTCAAGGATGCAGCGAACAAAGATGGTTTGAAAGGTGTTCAGGAAGCATAGGGATGACCTTACCAGGCATATATATACTTGTTCCGCGCAAGAATGCCTCATGATCTAATTTGCTCCCATGTTGTACATACTCTGATACATCAGCAATATGAACTCATAAGAGTGTATTTCCGTTTGGAAGCGTGAGAATTGATATAGCATCATCCAGATCTTTTGCATCACTTCCATCAATAGTTGTGGTATACCAAGAGCGAAAATCAGCTCGATTTTGACCATCTATTGCAATATATGGAAAAGTTTGATTTGAAAATTCAAATGATCCAGTTGATATTGTATGAGGAGTGGGTGATTGAAATCAATTTGCCTCTTGTTGAACTTCATCTGAAAAGAGAGTTCGAACATCATGGCGAAATAATATAACTTTCTCGTCTATATCGTCCTCATCTTTATTTCAGAGATATCTGAGGATCTTAGCAGTAGGAGTTGTTGGTCATCATTCAAGTCGAATAATAACAATATCTCCATCTTTTCCTGTAATCGGAACTCATGATCGTATTGTCCTATCGCCAAATCAGTGAACCAATCGTAAATGGAGTCGAGGATTTCATTTATTTTCTGATCATCGACTTGTTGTAATAATGGCAAGAAGTGGTTTTGAACTTTGAGAGATGAGTTTTATAATTTTTGCCTCTGGAAGTTTTGTATTTTCTGAACGTCTTGTTGGAATAATCTCCACAATGTCGCCATGAATATATCAGCGACGATAGGTTTCAAATATGAAATAAACATCTCCTGCTTTTGTAGTAACAGTTGCTTTATTTCCAGTATATTCAAATATACCAATGAATGTTGGTGCATAAGAAGGCCTCTTATGCTTGGATTTAGATAAGTGCATAGGAACGAGTATACTCTCATTTCCTGTTTTTGTGAAATTTCCTTTTCGTTTATTCTTCGTCTATCTGAGTAAAATCATGTTCAGCATAGGTTTTACCAGCTTGTACCGCCTCAAGTGCATATCGAACATGAGGTATAATAAGATCAGGTAGGCTATCAAGAGGAAACCACCCCATATCGTTATGCTTATCAAGTTCTTTATTTTCCGGAGTTCATATCCAATTGGTACTTACTCAAAAATAGTAGACACGAGTTCCATTATTGGCTCGTATATTTAAGATGAGTTCATGTTCAATATCTGTAACATCAACTGTTACTCCGGTTTCCTCTTCAAGTTCTCGGATTGAAGATTCTCGAAAAAGTTCATCATTTTCCACTTTTTTTGGATTTTCTGTTGATGGTTTTCTTGGGTCTCATAATCAAGTTTATACTCAAAATTCTTGCGCTCATTCTCAGCAGGAGTATCGAAT
>ERZ1034361.277-NODE-277-length-36516-cov-6.725377_pt1 | contig 36516 bp, 76 predicted proteins | sample MGYA00520617_ERZ1034361 | MGnify/ENA primary metagenome ERZ1034361 (study PRJEB33736, sample SAMEA104284507) | Azolla filiculoides | biome: Urban; feature: Water surface; material: Ditch water | place: Netherlands | collected 2015-10-28 | depth 0-0.1 m ...
CCAATATATGAGTACAAATGTATCGAATGTGATACAAAACAAACACTGGTTAAAGCAGCAGACGATCGAGATAAAGATCTTCCAGCCTGTAAGACTTGCGGTAGCGAAATTAAACGTGTATACTCTAGTATAGGCATTGCCTTTAAGGGCAGTGGCTTTTATACTACCGACAAATAGGAGGAATCCATGACTGCCATTGCAGAAGAAGTAGAAGTAAAAGAACGAGTCCTCACACTCAATGATCGTTGCGATGCTGGTGCCTGTGGTGCTGCAGCACTTGCAAAGGTTACTGGTGTAACTGGGGAACTCCTATTTTGCGGTCACCACTATAACAATATTGTTAATGATCCAATTGGCTATGACAAGCTCATGGCTTTTGCGTTTGAAGTTGTTGATGAACGCTGGTCTATTGAAGGCGAAAACCGATTGAAGAGTGAAGACTGATGTCTCTTAGTAATGATATCCTAGAAACCCTAATTCTTGAGGGTGCTGTGGAAATCGCAGGTATGTCTGAAAAGGGAGAAATGCTATACAGCTTTACTCCTAAGCTACAAGAGATTAGTCCAGAGCTATACAAAGAGATCTCTAGCCTCTTCTATGCTGGAGTAATGAATCTTTGGCAGAAGGGGTTTATCGATGTTGATCTAACCCTGGAAGAACCTCTAGTAACTTTAAACCAAGAAGCATTAACTGCAGAGTCTATCGATGCTCTATCAGCTCATGAAAAGAACCTTCTTGACAATATCATTAGACAGTTTGAAAATGATAAGTAGATCCTATGGAATATTTTGTAGGATCAGTTATTACATTAATTGCTATTGTTAGCATTATGATTATTGCTAAAAGCAATACACCACCAACCGTTCCATCGATACGTTATAGTCAGAGTCATATTCACAATCTGATCTACCCCTGGATTCCTACTAATGATGAATTGGTAGAACCAATTGTGTCACAGTCAACCAAGCACTTAGACAGTGCATTTGTGCGTGTAGTCATGGTCGATGGTAAAGGTTATTTCATTAAGGATGGTACATTCTTTGTGGCCGAGGTTGTTGACGGAGACATCGACAAGTCAACAGCCAAGCAGGTTGACACCATGACTATGGATACTGTACAATTAAATAAGATCAAGTTCATTGTAGAAAAACTAACGGAGGGCAAAGATAATGATAGTTGGAATGCAGGGTAGTCGTAACTTTACAGACTACACAATCTTTCTACGTGCCATGGGTACATCACTAGCTAGCCTCCCAGAAGGTGACACTGAATTTACAATCATGTCTGCTGGCCCTGTGCGTGTCAATGAGATGGCTATGGAGTTTTCCAACATCTCAGAACGCAGCCTAAAGGCTAAGGGCATTAAGATTAAGGTTGTCAAAGTTCCTCCAAAGTGGTTTAAGTCTAATATGCATGTAGTAGATTACTTCGTGTACTTTAGTCTTCCCAAGGAAACACCCTCAGATCTTGTGAGAGAGGCTGAGGATAAAGATGTTGAGGTAGGCGTTTACCGATATGCTTAGTCGCAGCGAACAGTCATTTTTGTCTGTCGCTCGATACTTTGCAGGTAAGTCCGAATCTCGGCAGAAACATGGAGCAGTAGTAGTTAAGTCTGGTAGGGTACTTGGTACTGGATTTAACAAGGATACTAACAATCCATTTACTGTTTCACCAGAACATATCAAAACGCATTGTTCCCGTCACGCTGAAATAGAGGCAATACGAGATGCGAATTGGAATGTACGGGGTGCGGTCTTGTACGTGGCTAGAGTGAATAGGCACGGGCAGGATCGTAATAGCAAACCTTGCATACGTTGCGAGGTAGTTATTGAAGAAACACAAATTAAAAAAGTAATCTATACAGAGAGCTAGAATAATGAAAGTTACATCACTAGAACAGATGGAGCAGATTGTCAGCAAGAACAAGTCGCTGACCTGGGATGGATGGACTGTTGTCAACTCATACCCAAACCCTACCGCTTGGTCTAAACCAAATGGTGCTTTTTCCCGATCAAGGGGTCAGTGGTTTATTACAAGCCGTTTTGAACCTACTGAAACTGGATGGGACATTCCTAACAAATTTGTGAGGTAGCATGGATAAGAATGAGTGGAAAGACTCAGGGTCATGCCGTGACTACGACACAAATCTTTTCTTTGATAAGTATGAAGAGAATGAAAAGCTAAGACCAGCAATTGACAAACTATGTGCTGAGTGCCCGATGGCAAGACAATGTTTTGCAGTAGGAGTATCTCAAAAAGAATGGGGAGTCTGGGGTGGCATCTACATTGAGAACGGCAAGATCTCAAGGGAATTTAATAAACATAGAACAAAAGCAGACTGGGGTAAGACTTGGTCATATTTAACAATTGAGCAGGAGAAGTAATGTACACAGATGAAATGAAACGAGCATTTCGTGCCGTGGCTCATTACTGCCCAAAAGGGTTTAAACTAACAGTCATTGACAACAATGATTTTATTACCCTCAAGGCAAGTCAAGCAGACTTCATGCGTCTATATGACGATCAGAAGCGTTCTGCAGTGGAGTACATGTTCAAAGCTAAAGATGCACTAGAGCAAAATGGTGCAATTGTGTTGTTGGTTCGTGAAGGTGGAGAAGGCGATGGTTAATATTTGGGACTTGGTAGCAGTCATTGCTGCAGCTCTAATTATTTCTTTACTGTTGATCGATGATGTACGTGTTCGTGTGAGCAATCGAAAGTTGTTTGCCGAGCGTGTGCAGGTGGAGATGAACAGCATCATCCTAATGACTCAACTTGAAAAGCTAAGCGAGACACAGGATATCAAGCGTGTAGAAGAGACACAGGGTTTTGTAAAGTTTCTTTCAGAATCTCGTGACTGGGCTTTTACATACATTGAAGATGTACAGACGGCCATAAGTGAATATAAAGAAATGTGTGACTCGGAAGTTCACGACGTAAGGTACCGAGAAGCTTACGACAAGCTAATTAGCTTTCTTCCTAGTGATACGACTTCGACTGATAGTTGATAAAGATATTGCCATGACCTAGTTCTTGGAACTTCTGGCAAATCACAACCATCTCGCAGTCAGGGGTGTTAGTTACGGTGTTAATATATCCGTATCTAGCACCCTTTTTAAATGCGTCAGCACGATAAAGGCATAACCCATTAGAGGTAGAGTAGAATCGTCCATACTCTTCTGTCCTAAAGTTTCGTGGGATCTCAGAAGCCCCAGGCTTATACTCAGGACCAGTACGAGTAGCCCACCAGTCATAGTGAGATCCATTGGGTCGTAATGACACAGCAGATACGATGTCAAACTCTGGCTCTTTCTTTTTAAAGTTTAATAGTCTTCCTACAGAATCAGCATCAAAAGTATTGTCACCTTCAACCATAAGTACATAGTCTACATGGTTTAAAAAGTCTCCAGCTTCAATAGCTTTATTGCGAGCATTAGCTAGCAGCTCAACTCTCTCTGCATCTTTTACTGATCCAAAGTATGGCGTGTTCAAATCTTCTGTAATAATTGAAACGCCAGAAAAGAATGACCAATCCTTAGAAAATAGTTTATTTCTAGTTTGATCAGTAGAGTCGTTCTCATAGATTGAAAGATAAAACTCATACTGATTACTGAATCTTTGGACAACTGATCTCAGCTGTGAATAGTAAGCATCAATGTTGCCAGCATTGTTCCTAATGATTGAGTAAACAAGTACTTTCTCTTTACTGCTATTACCACTAGCAGGTTTATCTTCGGTATTAATATCGCCTAGAATTGATTCTACGGCTTCCTGGAAGTCCCCCTGGATCTTAGGCCAGGCATAGTTCTCTGAAAGTTTGAGGGTATTGCTTGAAAGCTTTGTGTAGTAATCCTCATCAGATAATGAGTGAATTGCAGCTACCATCTCATCTGTAGTAGTAGCAACAATCATGGTATCGTTAATCTCTTCAGGAGTAAAACCTCTTAGTCCTGTAGGAGAGGAAATGATTGGAAGAGCGTAGCTTAGAGAACGCATAACCTTAAGGTGAGTTCCAGATCCCTCAACCATGGGATTAATAAAAGCTAATGAACTCTTAAACAAACTATCCATTAGTGAGTCAGAGATGTGACCATGAATGATTACATTGCTTGGCACATTAGTTAGAGATTGACCACACTTACCAATAATATGAAAACGGTATTCGGGCATGGCATAGGCTACAGAAATTAGATTCTTGGCTGCTACAACATTTGGTGGATGACCACTACCAATAAAGATGACATCTTTTGAATAGCTAGTATTGCGTACCTTGGGAAGGTTTGGGACATCTGTTCCGTTTGGAATATAAAATGCTGGTACATTTGGGTGGAACAGATCTTCAATCTTATCCCAGTCTTCTTTGGAGCAATAGGTAATGGCATTACTCTTATCGATGATTGCTTTTTCCATTGTCTTAATGCTTGCGACATTAGACTTTAATTGTGGATACATTTGCTCAGCAAGACTTGTTTCGCAGTTGTGAGATGCATAAATCACGGGTACATTGAATTGAATGTTATGCACAAGACCAATGATACCTACGTGATCAAGAATAACTAGATCGGTATCATTCTTGTACCTCTCAAGCTCACGTCTAAAGTTAGCCATACGATCACCCAGACTAAATAGAGCAATGTCCAGATTCTTATTGGTAACTCGACTTGCATACTGAGTAATGTTGGAAGATACACGCTTGTCTTCTAAAACAGTGATTAGTTTAAGTTTGTCACTAACTTCTCGACTACGGTTCTCTACCCCAAGACTTGCCATAAGAACTGTTACGTCATGGTTTGGCAACGCTTCAGCTAGCCTTAGTGAACGTTCTGCCCCACCGTATTCGCCTACTGCCATTCCAATATTTGCAGCTAGTATTAGTATTTTTGCCATTAACTAATTCTATCACATGGTATAATTGAGGTATGGAACAACTATTAAAAACACTAAAGCAATTGCTAGCCAACAACGTATCACTTAAGTTTAAGTCACACGGATACCACTGGAATGTAGAGGGTGACGAATTCCGTCAATTCCACGCATTCTTTTCAGACATTTACGAAGATTTTGATGGTGCTACTGATACCTATGCCGAGTGGCTTCGTGTATTTAAGGCATACTCTCCATACCGTCTAACTGATTTCTTTGACCTTTCTAGCGTCGGAGAACCAATCATTGTTGGTGAAGCCCAACCAATGTTGGTAGACCTTTACAATGAACTAGAGACACATATTGAAGACCTGAAGGTTGCTGGATCATTAGCAACAGCAGTCAATGAGTTTGGCCTAGCTAACTTCTTTGCAGATCGTCAGACTGCATCTCAGAAGTGGTGCTGGCAGCTTCGTGCCTCTATTGAAGTAGAGGACGAGTAATGCCATATCGTGTCGGTGGCAAGGGTGATACTCTTGGTTGTGCTGGCTACGCTGTTCTAGACGAGAGTGGTAAGACTGTTGGATGTCACGCTACCCGTGCCGACGCAGATAACCAGCTCCAGGCTCTATACGCAAACGTGCCAGATGCTGAAAAGTCTGAGGTAGCTGGAGCAAACCCATCATTCTCAGTTGACCCCAAGTATCCTGGTGCTGGTATTCGTCGTCCTTCGCAGGGTAAAGCAGGGAATAGCACAACAGGAAGTAACATCCGTAGTAGCTATGCTAAGCGTCCCAAGAAGACACGCAGAGGTCGTTCATCTGATGCATTAAATAGCGATGGGGCTATTGGTGCTGGTGGAACATCTATGGGATCTTTGTAGTATACTTATACTATGAGTACACTACACAATCTTTATACTGTTGGAACAACTGAGGCAGTCCTAGTATCACAAACAGATCGTAATTCTAACCGTGACATTACCATTCAAAATGCTAATGCTAGCGGATATGTTTATGTTGGTGGAGAGGGTGTCACTAATTCAGATTATGGATATAGACTTCTGCCAGATCACGCAATCTCTTTTGAACTTGAGGGTCAGGATAAGCTATACGTTATTGCTTCTGCATCAAACATGAAGGTTGCAGTTATCTCAATTAACCTAGAGTCGGCAGGTCTCGGTGGCTAGGTTTAACAATCCTGGTATCCAGGGACCGAAGGGTGATCCAGGTGCAGTTGGTGGTTTTGGTGCTTCTGCCTCATACTACAGCACTGTCGATCAGCATGGTACCGTAAACTCAATACAGGCAATGACTCTAAACAACACTGACTGGGAAACTGGTATTTCGCTTCAGAGTGGGACACAAATTCACATGCTCAGTGCTGGAAAGTACAATATTGCTTTCTCAGCTCAGCTACATCAAACTAATAGTTCTAGCATTGTAAATATTTGGTTAGCAAAAGAAGGCGTTGCTGTTCCAGATACAAATACAAAGTGTGCAATTACAGCCAACAATCCTTACTACGTTGCAGCATGGAACTTTTTCGTTAACGCAGCTGCTGGAGATCGCTATGAGATTATCTGGTCAGCAGACAGTGCCAACGCAGTTATTGAGCATGAGCCAGCAACAGGTTCTGGTGCAACACTGCATCCAGCTATCCCATCACTTATTGTTACTGTAAACCAAGTAGGCTAAGTGGAAGTGCAGGGAATCGAACCCTGGTCCTAATCAGAAGCTAACTACTCTTCTACATGTTTAGCTATTGCTAGCGGTTGTCTTACGGATTTTGTGTTGCAACGTCTTCTTTATTTTAAGACCATACTGCTCAGAGAAGACTTCTGCTGGTATGGGCCTAGCTTAAGCAGCTAGTGCGTAGTTTTCTACGTTATTTGCAGTTATGCTTTTGCCACAAGTGAATTGTTTGTGACCGTCAATACATGCTTCTTTAGTTAGTTGTGATCAGTCGAAAACCTTTCACTCCCGTATAAACAAGTATAGCACCCAAACTGGTATAATTACAATATGGATTATGTTTACATCTGTAGGCCAGGAGAGAATGAAGAGCTTCGGTACTCAATTCGATCAGTGATTGCTAATGCCCCAGAGGGACGTGTGTGGCTTATTGGAAGCAAGCCAGACTGGTATGTAGGTAACTTTATCCCTGTCAAAGATAAGTTTGGTAAGTTTGAGAACATTAGACAGTGTCAAATTGCTGCTGCAAAGAGTGATGACATCTCTGATGACTTCGTATTAATGAATGATGATTTCTTTATTGTTCGCAAACTTTTAGGGGTACCTACACTGTGCGGTAGTTTGTTAAAAGACCGTGTGGACGAGTACAGATTGCTCACAGGAGGCTCTTCATACGTCACTTTGCTCCACCAAACCATGATGTACTTAAAACGTCAGGGTACAAAAGATCCAATTGACTATGATATTCACGTCCCAATGGTATTTAATAAGACTAAACTAAGAAGCATAGTAGATCAATCATTATCCATCAGATCTTTATATGGTAATACATTTGCTATCGGTGGAGAACAGATCAACGATGTTAAGTCATACAAAGATAGAAGGTTTGAATCTAGATCGTATGACTATATTGCTGGCAGCTCTCCATACTTATCCACAGAGGATGATTCATTTGCTCTAGCTTATGAGCATGTGCTTAAAGATATGTTTCCAGACCCATCACCGTATGAAGCGTGAGTTGATCCAGATTTGATCCTGGATACCTTCCCACTGGTAAATGGTTTCACAAAGAAGAAAACCTTTGCTTGTCATTAGATCAATCACTTTGTTATTATCCTTGTGTCCATCATGTCTCCAGAACATTTCTGTTTCTAAATGAAATAGTTTGACATTATCAATTAGATCACCAAGTCCTACAATGAACTCATAACTGTACCCCTCGATGTCCACCTTCACAACGTCAAGGATTTGATCCTGTAGGCCATGTTCATGGAGCAGTGTGTCCATTCTTGCTACAGGAACTTCCAGGGTACGATAGGTAGCACCCTCAAAGAATGAGAAGTTCTTAATAGATGAAGAACCAGCATGGTCCTTGTCGTCTGATAGGATTTGTACAAACTCAGTAGTGCCATCGTAATCCGATACAGCAGTATAGATCACATTAAAGTCTTTATGTCTATGCTTTATAGTCTTGATCGCTCTAGGGTTTGCATCAATGGCATAGACAGTCTCACCATTTAATTGTTCACGCAGGAACTGACCATCGTCACCATCACGAGATCCAACATCAAATATTAGATTTGCAGTGTCACCAAAGTATTGCTTGTAGCGGTCAACTACTGGTTGTAGCCATTGCGTTTCATCCATTATATAAGTATACAGTACCCTCGACAGGATTCGAACCTGCGGCACATGGGGTAGAAACCCATTGCTCTATCCACTGAGCTACGAGGGCGAGTGGTGCTAAAGCTTAATAGCCTTAGCAAACACTACACGGGATGCCATCTTAGATGCACTAATGATAGCAATTGGAGCTGCAATACTCAATACAACACCAGCCCATACCTGTGGGTTTGCGAAGTCCCACTGCCAATAATCGAGGGTATGGAATGCATTAGCAAGAACAGCAATACCACCAAAGGCAATCATACCGATCAAGGCTCCACCAGTCTTCTCAGGCTTACCGTCTTCGTCAATACGAGATGCAAGTACAAGATATGCAATCAAGAAGATCAAGTACATCAACTCAATGAAGAAGAAGAATAGTCCTGCCATCCAACTTGCAGATAGTCCTACAAACTCAGCAACGGCAGTAATACCGTTAAATGAAACAATAGCTGAAGATACAAAGGCAATGCCTACACCAATGATCCATGCAAGAAGCACAAACTTCTGGTCAACCTGTACCTTAGCGGCACGCTTAGACTCCTGAATACGGTATAGCTCTTCACGCTTAGACTCTGTTGCCACAGCCTTAGCCTTCTGCTCTTCTACCAGATCGTTGTACTGGTCTACAAGGCCATTAACGGCATCGGAATAGTACTCAGCTCGTTCTGCTGGAATGATTGTCTCACCCTCAGATAGCATTGCCATTCCTTCTCCAGGTGTAATGGTTTCTGGATTAACTACGATCTTAGATCCATAGCCTGTTTTTTCTACTGACACATCTTCTGTCATATTGTTCTCCTTATTTAGTCTTCCATAGCCAATACGTGACCATGCGTTTCTCTCTTTACTACTCATTAAGTATACCTTACTGAAGGAAGATCCTTGATGTGGTGGGGAATGCTGTAGCGACCAAGTCTCTAGTGGCCTTCGCATAATCTTGAATCTCCTTCTGAGCGTCGTGCTCTACACGTTGCTGAATAAAGTGCATTGCTCCATGTAGTGATACAGTCCAACGCCAACGTACATACATGCCATATGCAGGTAGGAATAGACGTGCCAGCTCAGGTGCAACACCTGCATCCATAGCCTCATGATAAAGGCTAGTCCCAAGACTAATAGTCTTAATTAGTTTATCTGTAAGCTCTTTACCAATAAACTCTTCTACTGGCTCGCCACTACCCTGCTTGGAGTTCTCAGGCTTACTACGCCACTCAGTATCCATAGGCACATAGAACTCTTCGTTCTCAGTGATGTAACGTCGTGAGGACTCATTCCAGCCGTTCTGATCATCCACATGGCTTGACCCAACAGCGTACTTCCACCACTGACGTGCAACAAACAATGGTGCGTATACTTCAAAGGTTAGTGCAGCATGACGGAATGGTGAGGTGTGCTCATTCTTCCATAGCCACACCATGAGCTTCTCGTCACGTTCCTCAAGGACTTCAATCTCCTTGTCATAAGACACACGGGCAGCATTAACTACTGACGCGTCGTCACCTAATGTATCGACAAGACGGATATATCCTCCATCGAGTACGTCGATTTTATTATTCATTATTCTCCTTAAGTTCGGTTCGAGAAAGCTCGGCGGAGATATATCCCCAAACCATGCAAACCTCAAACCTTATATCTGCACTATGGGGTTATACCCTCGTAGCCTCGAATTCCTCAATCTTCATTGCTGAATAGTTCTCGTCAATAACAAACCATTGATCGGACCATTTCTCATATTGCTTGATAAAGTATTTAAGCCTACGTCCATGCCAGTGACTCCATGCTTTTTTAAATGGATTACGGGTTTGTGATACACACACGCAATCGTAGTTAAAGTCATATGGTGTTACCGTCAAATCGGGTTCATCAGGAGCCTGGACATACCGCTGCAGTTCCTCCTCGGAGAACTCTACATCATATGTCACAGGTAGTGGACCAGTGTTAGTAGAGATGTTAGTGATAGTTACAATAGGTTCATCAAGGTAGCCGATATCCTCGGTAACGCCCGAACTTTTGCCGTTATCCATAGAGAGCCTCCAAGCCCTTACGTACGCATATCTCAAGACCATCGTCATACTTGTGCATGAATGTTTTAGCATCCTTGCCATAGAAGTCAGCACGAGTCATGTGTACTTGGTCTGTTACCATATAGCGATGTGTCTTGTCTGTCGCTCCGAATATCTCGTCGCGACCGATGTGTACTTGTTTGATTAGTTCATCATTAACTCTGATGTCAATGTGTATAGGCATATTAGTCCCTTACATATTTTAGTTTAAGATCATCCATAGCACGCTCAAGCATATCGTTATGAAGCTTTTCATCGTTCTCTAGACGTACTTCATTAGCAACAACCTTAAGCTGCTGTGCCTTAAAGTATTCGTATATGCTGATGGGACGACTAAACTCTAATAGACGTACCCCCAAATATGGCTCACGGAACAGCTCTGGGTACACCACCTTGAGGTCACCAAAGATATCTGTCATAGCCTTGTAATGATTTAAATAAAAATTCTTATCACCATTAGCTTGAATAAGCTGACGTTCTAGCTCTTTCTTACGCATATTTCTCTCCTTATATGCCAAAAATTGAATATATTAGTTGTCTTCAGGCTGTAGTTCGGGGTGTGCTTCACGCCACTGCTCTACCTTATCCCAAAGGAATGCCTGAATCGTGTCAAAAGCAGCAAACGCTAGGTTAACGTTCTCTACTTCTTCTTCTGTTAGCTCTACAGCTGGGAGGTCCTCACGTTCGTAAGGTGCTACCTGAAGCACAGGTTCCCACTTTGCTCCGCCAATATTAACCTTCATGTTATCTCTCTCTCGTTATTGGTACTATATAAGTTTACAGGATTACTTCTTTGGTGTCAATACCCGTTCACAACAGGCACAAATTAATGCTCCACAGATATCACACACATACCATTATAAATGGTTTTATTAAGCATCTGAGTCAAGTACAGCATAAGCCAATGCGATGGCCTGTCGTACTGGGGTGGTGTGACGATTGTCTAGGTGGTTGATTCCATATTCTAGGATCGAGATCATTGCTCGATTAAGGTTAGTCTCACGACCACCCTCTTCTTCAAGTTCGGCATCCCATCGATTTAGGGTATTAATTGCCTTAGTTAGTAGCTGTTCAGCCTTCATTGCATCTTCCATTTCAATAAGTCTCTCTCGTCTATTCTACAGTATAAAGATAATGATTGCGATGCCAATACAGATAAATACCCCGATTGCCATCATTTTTGATTTTAAGTCTTGATCTTTGTAATCATTACCCATTACATACCTTGCAATCTCCAGTGCACTCAGTGCAAATATCAATCTCTTCCGAGTGGTAATAGTAAACATTCTTAGGGTCAACCAGGTGTAGGTAGGCGATTAAGTCAATTGCCTTGGCCCTGTCTGGTCTGATGGCGATAAGCTTATCATGCTCAGCACCCACTACTTCCTGTCTGATCAGGTATTTCATTAGAATCTCCACTCACAACAAACAGCATTGATGTATGCCATAGCGGTCTTAGCATCAACATGTCCATTAAGGTTATCATTCACAATCTCACAGATTGCGGCCATTGGGTCTAGCTGGGTGTCCCAGCCTCTCAAATCAACATTCATATATTCAGTATGTCAGAGGCGATTGAAGAAGTCAACACTATTTGACTTATTTTTTCTATAAAATTTTAAGACTTCTTTTTCCACGTTTGGAATGAGTCCTTCGTAATGTGCAATTGATCTGTGCCATGCCTCGTAGTTGTCATTAATAAATATATAAGCATCCTTTATTTCACGCTTAAGATTTTTTGCCTTCGTAATTTTATGTTTTGCTAATTTCTCCTGCCCCACCTTAAACCAGGCGGTAATGAAGAGACCAACAATTAGTCCTGCAATACCCCATAAAAAATTTATCATATATATAGTCTACAGTATTGACATAGCTACCTCACCTCTATATAATTAGAGTATGAGTAAATTTGGACAGTGCTATAGCAACCAACACCAATATTGCTATGGCCAACTTGGCAAAAGGAAGTGCGATTGTGACTGTCATCAAGGATGATGTCTTAACAACCATTGAGTTAGATGGTTTAACTCCAGCAGAGGAACTCGTAATCAATGTAATCATTAACGAGGGACGCAGACGAGAACGAGAAGAGATCATTGAATCTCTTATGACTTTATACAATATTGACTGTTGTTGTGATTCCGCCAGCTTTGGCGACCACTACCTTTCACACGTACAGCCAGACAACCTTATTGATTTAATTAAAAGTAGAAAGATTGGCTAATGAGTAAAAGAATTAAACTTGGTAAGGTAGATCTATTCATGGGTACTACCGATCACTGGGGTTTTGGTATTGAGTATGACCATAACGAACGTGCATTCATGATTGATATTATTCACTGGTATATTGGTATTGAACCACATTGGGATTGGCTCAATGGTGAATGGTGATGAAAGAAAGAAACGTACCCAGTACAGAACACATCCGACAGGGATATCTTAATTCATCCTGGGATGATGATGCTGAATTAGACTTTGATCTATGGTTAGTTAATGAACGCCATCGAGTAGCCAACCTTGCTATTGAGAAAGAACGTAAGCGTATCATTGCTAACATCCTAGATCGTGTCGAAGACTTAAACTCATGTACCAAGAATGACAATTGCCAAGAGCTAGGACAGCTAATTAAATCGTATATCCCTGAATGGATGGAAACAGAATGAGTGAGTGGGAAGAATTTGCAGCTTATGCTCCTATGATTAAGCGAGCCAAAGCCGAAGCATGGGAACACGCAAGGCGGAAACTTCGAGCAATCCCACACTGGTGGAACACAGAAGACCAATACGGTGAGTTCGACCTACAGCCCCTCGGCCCAGATAAGACATCTGAGCAAGGAGCGTTTATGCATGTAAAGCAAATCATGGACAATAACCCTTACCGACAGGGAGAAAAGATTGTCCTATCCAACAACGACTATGACCAACTACGCAAAGCATTGGATGAAGAATGAAAGAGTTTTTATTTAAACCACGATTTTCAATAGCGTGGTTGATGCTGTTTATAACTATATCAGTAGTGATACGAGCTTGGATGGCGTTATGATCGAGGGTATCGAAGAAGCAATCATGGGGGCAGCTCAAGAAGCAATTGACTATGCTAAAACTACCTATGACAAACTATATACATGGCAACCAGTATGGGATATGCTCCAATGGGATGGAGAGGTTTGGAGATCGGTAAATGCTTCAAAACCTGCTACATGGCGTTGGTATGGTAATCCTGGTGATGAAGTTGATAGTATCTTCAGTCCTCGTACTGGTGATATGTGGATGGAGACAAGGTAGTGGCATACAAAAAGCGGTATCTAAAGAGTGATGATCGTAATGTACAACCTAATAAGAGTAATACAAAGAACTTCCAGGAAGGTTCATTAGAACGTAAACTTGGTAGACAAAATAGAGAGCAAGAAAAGTTTGACAAGAGTACTGATGCTCTGATAAACTGGCTACGTAAAACAAACCAATTGAGGGAGAAATAAAATGGCTCGTAAAGCTAATCTACAGAACTATAAGGCAATCTTTGATCTTGAAGTGCAATTGATCCAAGAGAACTTTAATGAACTGTTATCTATGACTGAAGATGGAATCATCTCAGCAGCAGAACTAAATAAGAATATCAAAGCGATGAACTGGTTGAGTCGTACCTATACTGGAAACATTGAAAAATATATGGAACAGTATCAGGAAGATCTCAATGCAGAATATTCGGCGGTATAAAGAACTTCCCCCATCATCCCTATATCAATTAACCCTAGTAAGAACACATAATCCTTATTAGGGTTTTTTGTTGCTTATTCTATACATTTGTCCTGGTTTGTACAGGATAGGATACATAAGGAAAGTGTCTCAGAAGGCATTCTAAGGCTGATCAGAGGTAGTTATACACAGGTTTATCCACAGATAAATGTTACTGATTATTTAGATAAAGAGGGTTTGAGGTTTGATGGTTTGGTTATTGGGTTATGGAGCGTCCCTATATGGCCCTCGTAATGCCAAACCTCCCCTCCCAAACCTCTCAAACCTTCATAGGGGGGCTAGTCCTTACCCTTGATAATCCACCAAACCACGAATAATGGCATAATAATACATGTAAAAACCAGGAAAAATGGGAACATAATGTGTGTAAAACCTTTCAATCTTGTATCAAAACCAGGGAAAAAGGTTTGATATCGTAATGTTTTATATAGGTGTATATATAGAGTGTTGTATTACTATATATAGGGAGAATAGTATTGGGATCGTAATCCCCTACCCCCGAAAATCCCCGAGGGGATCGTAATGTCTGATCGTAAAACCAGGGGTATCAAACCATCAACTCTCCAATATGATCCAAACCCCTATAAGGAATAACAGTATGCCAAATACAACCATGTGATCTTCTTTCTATATATAGGGATAATAAGTATACTGTGGTTTGGAAGGTTTGTCAATACCCTGGGAATTTTCAGGGATTTCGTAATACCTTCGTAATAAGGTTTTGTATGGTTTGATACTTGACAAATCGATCAAGATGTGCCGGGCCGCCAGCCCTGCCCCAAGTCTCCCTGGGACAAGGCTTTGCGGTTACTGACCAGCTTCTAGAAACAGGTCTGCGAGTGTCTCAAACCCTGAGTCTCCCTCAAGCTCAAGTGCTGAGAGCAACAAGTCAAATGTCTCGTTGATAAACAGTTCAGCCTTTGGAGTTGATGTCACAATCTCTGTCGCAATAGCATACGCCAAGGGCAAGCCTAGGTCGTTGTATTCGATAAAGTCTGCGAACTCTCCGTCATTTTTATATTCCACCCACAACTGAGCAAGAATGTCACACTTGTTAGAAAAGGGGGTTTGCTGTTTGTCGCTCATATTCTCGTTTCTCTGCTTCCTTCATTGCGTTACTAATTATATCAAGATTCTCGAACAAATCATAGGGGGCAATCTGATAAAGATACACACCTGTCATTTCTAAATCGAGAGTATAATCATTGACTAAATCTAGTAACTTTCTGGCAGTTTTTTCTTCGTGCGTTTGTCGCCTTGCCATAGTTTACCTCTTACTACCATTTTACAGTCTAGCCTCAACAAAGTCAAGCCATACAGCAACTTTGTTTGGGATATCTTTATAAGTCTCTTTAAACGAATTAGCATCTAACCAGAAGTCGTCAGCTTCAATGTAGTCGCCACCCAGGTCAGTACCCCAGCCAAGTGTGAGTGCCTTCGCATCTTCCTCGGTTAAAACCAGGTTTAGCTCGTGAAGTTCATCACTAATAGAATAGTTAGTGCCATCCCAATCCAAGCGGTATGGACAGAGCACCCATTCATCATAGTACTCTTCAGGAGGAAGAATGGTAGACTCGTCTGCACCACGATTGTACACGTTGATATCAAAGTTATCAGTTACTAGTTCTTTAGTCATCAAAGCTCTCCAAAAAAGTCTTGTCTTCACCACAGTGTTCACAGCATTCAAAGTGATTGCCGTCATAACGTTCTACAGTCTTGTAGACATGTCCAGTCTTCTCGCATTCATCTGGCTCATACAAATCAACATAGAGGTCTTCGCTTTCCCAAGGTACCTCACAGATAATGTATCCCAATCTATTTACATAGTGGAAACCAGCTGAATAGCCACTGTAGTCACCGCCGTCAACGAATGTCCAAACATACCGTTCGTCAGTCTCTTCGACTAACTCAAGGTCTGCTCCATATGTTTCAAGCATAGGTAGGGGTTTATACTTATCTTCAAATTCATCATATGTTATCTCCATATACCTATCCTCTCATGTATAGGGTTGAATGTCAATAGGTATTAGAACCTATTTTTCATTTCTAGCATAAATTCTGCTTCAAGCAGGTCGATCGGATCCATGTCGCTGTGGTCTTGTTCAAACCAATTAGGCCTTGCCACCAGTCATCATCCTTTCAATCTCACGTTCATACTCTGCTTCACGTTGTGCCATTAGTTCCATTTGCTTATAGAAATTATCACTCATTAATTATCTTCTAACTTATCAATGCAATTAGCTGCAACGTCTTCACCAAACATTTGATCGGCTTCCTCGGGAGTCAACCAGATAACACCAGGTGGGTTGGGGGTATAGAAATAAGTAGCACTATCACCCTCTAGATATAATTCATCGGGCTTAAGGTCATTACGCTTAGTGATTAGAATGATAGTACCTCCAGTTCGTATTGTTCATCTCCGTCTACCTCGCCATTTTCATATGCGTCAAGCACATAGTCTTTAGCGTCTTCAATGTCCTCGGCTTCGACAGTTATTTCGATAGCCTTAGTCACTGTAAGTAAAATAGTATGATTAGCCATTGTATTCTTGTTCTCCTTCACATAGTGGACAGAATGGGGTACAGTCAAAGCTACCCTCGTGATTAGGACACTCAACCACGGTACTTACCGTCAATCTCGATAGCCTTGTCAATGCGGTCAAGGTCGTATGATTCTTCAATCTCAAGCCAGTCGTCTTCTGACCAATGGTGTGTCTCAATAAGAAAAACCCTATCAGCCGCACCAAAGTTACCGTCACCAGCAAAGTAGTGTGTTTGTTTGTTAATCAAGTTCATGGCTCCAATACTTATTTGAACAGTCAAGGCACATGCCTAGTTCTTCTTCCCAGATGTCTGCGTCAACGGGGGTATCACAATAGACACAACCCTTAGTCTTCGTCTTCGTCTTCATCAGACTCAATCTCCTCTACGTCAATAGAGTAAACACCGTCATAGGCAGAACCGTCTTCTGTGTAGTCGTATTCCCAAGCAAGGCTTTCAGCCTCAGCCTCAGACTCTGCCTCAAGCTCGAAAGCGTAATCTACTCTCATCTTAATAAAATATTTAGCCATTAGTAACCTTTCAGGATTTCAGATAGTTCATTTAGTTGGGTAGGGGTTAAAGAGTTAAGAGCACTCTCGTCGATAGCATTAGCAAATAGCTGTTGTATTTCGTTCATATATCAAGTATGGCAGCTAAAAATACAGAAAGCAAACGACACGCCGTAGTTTCAGGAAAAATATTTGGTCTATCTTAATACCCCACAGATGATTAACTATCTAAATGGGGGGCCGGGCCGATCCGTGTGGGGAGGGCAGTTTTATCTCATGCCCAGGAGTGTCCGCCTATGCGGTAGCTAGTTGAACAACCTTGAGGAGGCGGTTCTTCTCTGCGTTGATAGCAGGGTCAAAGCCAGAAGCAGAAGCCAGAACGCTTTCGCTGTTGCCATTGCGACCCATGCGGTACCAGTCGAGACGCTCAGTCATAGCGTTGAAAGCACCCCAAGCGGTTCCGCTAATCATGTGGTTGAACTGTCCCTGATAGATGTCTTCAATCAGCTCAATCTTGGTCTGCCACTTCTTGAGAGAGCCCTTGCTGTCTTTCTCTGGCATGGGGTAAGCCAACGCTACGATTTCGTCAAACTTAGCCTTAGAGATTTCGTTCTCAATCATAGCCTTAGCCATGATGTCAAATTCATCCATGTAAGCGTTAGCCAAGCCAAGAGCTTCACGAGCTGCTTGTACCTTGCCCTCAGCGGTCTGAGTGTGGCGAATCTTGAACGACTGCTTGATGTTGCGGTTACGACCAACGCCACCACCGATAGCAAGGTTCAGAGTGTTAGCACAGACAACACGCACAGGGGTGATGCTTGCCTGAATTGCCACAGAGCCGTCGTGAGACGTGTTGACGAGCAGGTAGGTGTTTACCTTGTCACCCACGCCATTGGGGTCAAGAACGGTCTCACGCTCAAGAGCAATGGAGCCAAACACCTGACGACCACCCTTGATGCTTCCAGCGGTCTCCCAGCGACCACCACCGTCTAGGATGTTGTCACCAAAGCTAAACAGGTCTTCGTTCTGAAGAGTGCGGTAACGCTCACCAACAACGCCGAGCACGTCGGTCTGCTTCTTGTTGAATGGGTTAGAACGTGCGACAAAATAGTTAGTCTTGTCAGCGGTGAAACCTTCAGGGAGAGGAATCTCTTCAAGACGAACATTCCAGTTGTCAAGTGATGCCAGCTCAAGCATCTTCTGAGTGTTGACTTCTTCTTCGAAGACGGTTCCCAAACCATGCCAAGCTGGTTCGCGGAATGAGGCAAAAGTGGTCTTGCCAGTAACGGAGTCGATTTCTAGTTCGTGTGCCATGGGCTACAACTTTCTTTTTAGAGGGTTTTTCTTTACTTATATAAGTATGACAGCACCCACTGACAATGTCAATACATCTGGGGACTTATTTTGCTTTCGTAACACAACTGTAACATTCGGGGCCGGGGCGGTAGATCCAGATAGGAGAGCAGTTTCAGATCATGCTCAGGACCTGGCCAAGGAAAAGAAAGGATTAAGAACCTTGGCCATCATCGGTAACCCCTTACCGAGACCTACTCGTGTACGTGCTCAGCTATAGTACTAGCTTCAGTGTACTCTACAGAATTGATATCCTCTTCAGTAATATTGAATTCAGGATAATCTTCTGCATTCGAATATCCTTGTGATACGAAGAAGATGGCCATCGCTTCGTCCTCACTGTTTGCACGTACATCGTACGATTCTCCAGTGGTGATGGACCATAAACCTTTAGACATGTGGTGCCCTTTCTTTGTCGGTAATACTAGTATGACAGCTGCAGGCACCATTGTCAACATCCAGGGCCACATTAATGCATGTCGTAACACAAACGTTACAATCGGGTCCGGGCGACCCTCCCCCAGCCATCACGACAAACGATCAACCAGGGGAAGGTGAGCAGTTTACTTAGACATACTCAGGTCATTTGCCTCGTTAGAGGAGTTCCATTACTGTGTTGTAGGTAGAAGCGTTTACTTCTTCCTGCTGTGTCATACGAAGTACCTTGAGGTTCTTCTCTAGCAATGACTTGCGAGTTACATACTCACGACCAAACGACTCACGCTCATTTGGGTTCTTGGGCTTCTCAGGGTACTCAGGGATACCAAGAGCGTCGGGGTTGATACGAATGTCTACGCTACGACCATAGCCACGAACAATACGAATGGGCGAGTCATATTCCTCACCAATCTGTCCAGCCTTGAGAGCCTCAGTAACAATCTTGATAGTCTCAACCTCGTGTGCCTTGATGTCCTTTTGGAACTGTGCGACAGCGGCAGGGTATTCCGCAATCTCAGCGTCAATGCGAGCAAGAGTGTTCTCAATGTCAGCAATCAGAACAGCGGTGGGGATTTTCACAGAGAGTGAACGAGCCATAATGTTTATCTACTTTCTTATTTATAGGGGTTAGAGTGGGCAGTTTGACTTGATGCCCAGCAAGAAGACTAGGGTCTTACCTTACTTGACGGTAGTCCAACGGTCAGCACCGTTTACCTCAAGAAGAACACGCGAAGAACCGTTCGAGTTCTTTACGATTTCCTTGACGACACCAGTCACGCCACTCTTAGCGGTGGTGAAGTTCTCTCCTACTACTGCGTTCATTGCTTCCTCATTTCTGTTGGCGAGCCAGCCAACTTAGTATTTTTGTTATCAAACCGTTTGCTTGATATATCAAGTATGACAGCATAATACCCTCGTGTCAATAGCAAATCGCATCTTTTTTATAACAGATTGGTAACGAAGGCCCGGGCCCCGATCCTGCCTCCACTACTTTTTAGTAGCAGAGAACAGGATGTCGTTGCGTGCAAACACACACTGAGAGCAAGTGACACAGGCAGAGCCCTTTTCGCTAATCATCTTGACCTTGCCATTATTCTCAGGGCAGGGAATAGCAGACTTAGGTTGAATGTCTAGGAACTCAGACTTACCAATAGCAAATGTCTTAGCAAGATAAGCAAGCTTTACACCGTGCTCAGCCTTGAGAGACTTACCCAACTCACGGTTATCCTCGTCAGTAGAGAAATAGAGACCGAGGTTAGGAATATCTTTGAGAAGAGGAACAGCGAAGTCAGAGCGAGTGTATGCCCAGAATTGAACGTCCTCGAAGTCGCAGATAACGTCACGCCACGCAGTAGTGTAGTCCTCGTTGAAGAAGTCACCGTCCCAGTGAATGCGGAATAGCTTTTCTGCACCACGCTTTTCGCAATCAGATACAAACTCACCAATCATTTCGTGAATGAGGTTATACATAGTGAGGTAATCAGCGTCTTTGAGCAAGTCCCAGTTGTGCAACAGGTTGATACGAACACCCTTGAACACCTTTTCTAGCTTACCAGCGTAGCAAACACTCTCACACACACCAGTGGCACCAGGGCAGCTATATGCTTTTCCCGAGGGAATACCAAAAGTATTAGCAATGTTGGCTTGCTTACCATTAGGTGTAACAGAGTTAGTTACCTTGCGGTCTTTAGAGCGAATGAGTTTCATAGTCTGCCTTTCTTTGGGTACTTTCAGTATGACAGCTATTCTCCAGAAATACAAGCGACACGCCGTAAAGTCGTAAAAAAGTTATCCACAGATTCCCGGATCCACCCGTGAGGGTTGTGCGTTAGCGAGTCGCACCCCTCGTCAGTTTACCAGCTAGCCTGATAAATGAAATCAACAGACTCGCCCTCAGATTTCTTGAGGACAGTCTCCAGTTCACGCTTGGTGAATTGCAGGTCTTTCCAGTACCACTCGTCTACATCAGTAGAGCCAAAGAAGAACCCAGAGGTGGGTGGCAAGAGGTCTGCATCCTTGCTCTTGAGGGTTTGGCTAACAGTCTCAAGCAACAACTCAAGCATGTTGCGACCAACATAGATTGGCTGACATTCGTCAATGCCCTTGCCACAGTTCTGGACAAACCAGTTGTGAATAGAGTTCACCTTACGCCAGTAAATGGCGGTAGATGAAACAGAGAGTCCAACACTCTCGTCAGAGGTGATAACATCAAGCCCAGCCTTATCAAGCATAGACTTGTAGGCAGGGTTATACTCACGCTGATAGTCACCGTCTACAACCTTGTAGTCGTATGCAGGAACAAACTTTCGTACTTCGAGGTACATATCGAGACCCATTAGGGACTCCTTTCTTTTTGAGGTAGTTATAGTTTAGCAGTAGCCACTGACATTAGTCAAGGTCTAATTTAATTATTTCTCCACCGAATTGGATCGCTTCCTCTAGCATATGAAGCATACCCAATTCTTTTGAGGTCAGGTTATGGGTGGTGAACAAATCTGTGGGGGTACCAGTCTCAGTGTCCACTACTCTAATGTGTAGGTCAAGTGCCATTATGCGTACTCCTTAATCGCTTGGTTCTTTACAGCACTACGAGTGCGTAGTCTGTTTGGTCGTTCGTCGTGTGTTCCGCTTGCGTTAGACTTTCTTATCTCTCGCATAGCCACGATGTATGCTGTGTTAGCAATCCTCTGGGGTTTCTTTTCTTTCTTCATAAATACATCGTAACACGACCCACTGACATTGAGGCTCAACGACACGCCGGGCCCCCCTATCTCACCCCCTGCGAGGTTTGATAGGAGTATCCCCAAGATACCAGCGAACAACAAACTCTCTTGCTGCTGGCCAGTAGTCAAGGTTTATGCCTGTGTCGTTATGTGTGTCCACAAGGTCTTGAGCTAGTTGGCGGATAACCTCAAGGTCTTCTACGCTCATGTTGTGTAGTTCAGTCATTAGTCTAACTCACTTTCGATAACCCAGTATGCCAGACGGTATGAGTCAATGACATCTGAAGTCTTGATAATTGGATAGCCTCGGAAGGTGACTCCCTCTGGAAGTCTAATCATCTTATTCCATTTACCCTCGTTGGCGTTATCCAATGCCTCAATGGCTGTTGGCACCATCTGCTGAGGGATAGGTGGATAGCAATTAGTCTGGAAGTGAAGACTAATCTGCTGCTCAAGGCTGAAGTTGAGTTCCTCGTCCTGAAGTGCGAGTGCTGAGAGTGCTCCCATAATACAATTTCCTTTTCTTTAGAATGGTGGTTTTCTTAGTTCTGCTTCGAGTTTAGCATCTTTGTACTTAGAATACAAGTACATAATGATAATTTGTTGGAAAATAATCGATCCCAACATAATGGCAAACAATGCCAGGTATTCCATTAGTCCTCCTGATAGCAAGCGTCAATAAACTTATCAGATAAGAAACGCTCGTTGTCGTTCTCAAACATCTTGACAAATTTCATTACCATATTATCGAAGGCTTCTTCTTGAGCCACCGTAATGGTGTCATAGAAGCTGTTGAGAATATCTGCTGTTGCGACATAGTCTTTTCGAGTCATCATTTTGTTTGTGTCCTTTTCGTTAGGGGCGGTTGCCAGTAATTGTGAAGTAGTCTTCTGCTTCTGCTACTGACCATTCTTGACCAATGTTGTCAATGTAGCCAATAATTTCGTTGTCTTCTCCGAAGATTGGGTCGAAGTTCATTTTAGTTTTCCTTTCGTTGATAAATCAAATCTATCACGACCTACTGACAATAAACAAACCGACACGCCGTAAATCCAGAAAAAACTTATCCACATTCTTAAGAAGTTATCCACAGGCGGCCCGGCCCAAAATCCTGGGAATGTCAAGACGACACGCCCAGGAAGTCGGATCCTGTTTACGCTAGCGAGTAGCGTGAGAGAATACCCTCAAGGCTATCAGCAACAAGAGTGGTGAAACCCTTTGGCGAGTCGGTGTTATCCAACTCTGCTGCGTAGGCAACATATGCCTTACCGAATACACCATTCTTCTTCTGTGCCTCAGCACCGATACGAATAGGGGTAAGCGAAACAATTTCGCCAATGTAGTTGTTATCGTGAGTCTTTACTTTTGCGATTTCCATTTATTTATTTCCTTTTTCTTTTTAGTGAGAGAGACTTATTTGCTCTGAGACTTATTTGCTTAGGCTCACCTTTCGGATTATTTGCTAAGGCTCATTCTCTGAGGCTCATTCTCTCTCTGTTTCTTTATATTATTATTCTTTCACACTATTAGCGAAAAATCAAGGCGACACGCCGTGTTTCGCAAAAGTTTTTTATTACGAATTGGTAACGGCACAAGCGTCAATGAAGGTGAAATATCCCTCAAGGCGAGGGCTAGCAATCTTGTGAAACCAAGTCATTTTGCCAAACAAGTTAGGGGCAAGTGTAGCCTCTGAGTTACAGTTAGGGCAGTTGTTCATTTTAGTTTTCCTTTCTTTATGTTTTCAGTTTACACCCACCCACTGACATTGAAGGGTGCGACACGCCGTATCGTAGAAAAAAAATAAAAAATCTTATCCACAAAGTTATCCACAGGCCCGGGCCCATTATGGGCGGTATGTCAAGCTGACACGCCGAGGATTACGAAACCTTAGCGATCAGCTTACCTGCTGGGTGGAGAGCAATGGCACGCTCTCGCTCACGGTGCTTTCGCAATTCTGCCATGCTAGTGTTGTGGTGAGCAAACTTAGTCTGAAAACCACATTCGGGGCAAGTGTACTGAGTAACTGTCATTTTCTTATTTCCTATTCTTTGTTATTCTAAATCTAGCATGACCCACTGACATTCTAGTCTGACATTAGGGCTACTTGGAGACCAAGCAATTCCTCTGCTGTCATGTCCTCAATGTCAATGACACCTTCTGGAGTGATAACTTTCATGAAACCCATTTTAGTTTTCCTTTCTTTATATCTCCATGGTACACCCACCCACTGACATTTTGGTAAGCGACACGCCGTAAACAAAGAAAATAATTAAATAAACTTATCCACATAGTTATCCACAGGCAGCGCAGATTTTTTAGCGGTATGTCAAGAGACACGCCGATAAGCTAAAGAATCAGCGTGATCCATTAGACACCTAGTGCATAGCTTACCAGGAATACCGATTACTGTATAACGGATACTCTTGATAGAGCACCAATTGCAATACCCGTCATTAGCCTTAGCCTTGATTAGTTCTTTATAGTTCATTTAGTTATTTCCTATTCTTTAGAGCTTAGCCATAGCTTCAGCTTTTACTAACTCTACGATACCGTGAAAGTTAGCTACATTCATTACATCTGAGCGTACTTGCTCAGCGTTACGCAATTCTTTATCAGTACATTCACCGCTAAAGATTACCTCTAGAGCAGGTACTAGCAGGGCTACTAGAGCCTCAGTCATTTCAATTTTATTTACCATTTTAGTTATCCTTTCTAAGATACTTTCTTTTATTTCTATATTTAGTTATTTTGTTTTTCTTTATATTATAAGTCTATACCCTATACGCCAAAAGTCAAGCTAATTTCCTACAAAATTTAAAAGACTTTTTTGTAGGGTACATACATGTGTATAAGTTATCCACAGGCCCGGGCCTATTTTTGGGGTATGTCAAGTAGACACACTGCTATTTAGAAAACATCATAGCTAACCCTAGGCCAATCAGAAGCAGTGAACAGATCATTCCCAGCATTCCGCCTATCCTATCCACTCAGAGACCATACACACAGATAGAAGACATAGAACACAAGCAGGGCAAGGTATCCAATAGTTAGGTATGTGATAGCCCTGGCAATAGAGCGGACAACATAGTAAGCCTTAGAGTGTTGCTTCATTTCTTGATACCTCGCTTGATTAGTTGTTTATCTAGTTCGTGATTGGCTATTAGCAATCCCCCTACTACTAGGGCACTTATTAGCTTAGTGATACCTACTGACATTAGACAAGCCTCCAAGCCTGAATAAGACCCTTCTCAAATTGCTCAGAGTAGAAAGCAATAATAGCTTTCTTGTGTTCAGGGTCGAATGATGGGGTTAGTACATTGCCATTGTGCATTGTGATTTCTACAGTCATTGTTATGTCCTTTGTTTGTTAGTTATATTTTAGCAGGGGGTACTGACAATTAGTCACGAAGACCAAGGGTACCATTTAGCATAGATACGATACGAGAACCTACATTGGTGTATACACGATACTCAATAAAGCTAGGCTCAGCATCTACCATAGTCCAGTGAGTAGTCTGGTACTCACGTTCAGTCTCGATAGTACCAGTCATACGAGGGTTTACAAAGTCCATTAGGTTCTTAGGAACCATAGCCAAAGCCATTTCATAGAGAGCAATATATTCGTCAATCTCTGACTGAGTGAAGGTCTGACGACCAATGTTTGACAAGATAATTTCTGAATACTTTGCGTTAAGTTCTGATACGTTCATTTTATTTCTTTCTCTTAGATTCTTTATACTATAAGCATATATGAGACCACTGACAAAGTCAAGACGACACGCCGATAAGTACAAAAATAAATAAAAAAGATTTAGGGGTGTGTAGTAGTACGGTCGCACTAAATAAGTGACCCCACTCACTCTAAAAGTGTGCATCGTACATCTTCAAAAAATATTGTAATTTTGGTGAAATTGGATTTTCAAAAATTTTTTGTAATTAGATCAAACCCAAAATACCAACAACAGCAATAGCCCAAACCACAATAATCGCAACTAGACCACCCATGGCCCATAGAAGATTTTTCAAGGTAGCAAAACCTCGGGGGTATACTTAATCAAACCATGAACCACAGCCCACTTGTTAACAAGCTTATAACTAATGTGACAATACTTAGCGATCTGTCTGACTGTCATGTGCTGCAACTGACGATCTAGCCATTCTTTGTCTTGATACATTTTGACGTATCCATCTTTTTCTGGTTTAATATCCATTTTCTCTCTCCTAATTTTTCGAGGGTATATTATTTCTTACAAGTACAAGTATCTCCACACATAGAGATCACCACTTTCCTATAGGACATGAAGCTTGCTTCAATGTGGTTTTCAATTGCATGAAGCATCCACACTTAGTGCACTTCATAAGTCTTTGGTTTAAGGCTGGACAGGTTTTGCAGATATCAAGTCTAGCTGCTGCTAGGTCTTTATCTGATCTTGGTTGTCTAGGATCAAATAGATCTAGAAACTCAACCTCTCCGTTATCCTTCATTCTTCTATTATAGCAAATTTCGGAGGGTATCGATCAGCTCGTCTGATCCCGTAGGGGATATGTCCCTGATAAAGATAACTCCTCATATTCGGTCATAGCGTTAATCTTCTTTGAATGTCCTATGCCGTATGAGGAGCTATACATATATTGTACACCCTGATATGAAGGTTTGTCAAGTTCGGGAATAAAAAGAAAATCCCCTACCTGCCGCAGCATCTCAGTAGGGGATCCAATAGGTCGTCGGCTTTCGCAGAGGTCTCTATTGTTACTCTTTTTTTGTGAAGGACTTCCTTCAACATGAGGTGGACCATAAGGCCCATTTGCACAGCCACTAGGAATTGAACCCAGACCAAGAGGTTTGGAAGCTCTTGTGCTGCCTTTACACCACAGCTGCATATTAATTATAGCAAGTAATTTAGCATATTGCAAAAATATGTAAAGAAAATGGCAAAAACTTTACATATCGCCTAAGATGTCTTAGGTCAAATGAAAGATAACTTTACTTTTTAGAAAATAAATGAAAGCTAAATGAGGTTTACTTGCATTTAATGTCTTGTATAGTCGTCATTAAGTGGTTTTATGCCTATTGTGTTCGTCATTATTTCAACTATTCAGGATTTCCGAACAACTCAAATCAGCACGTACCCTCCCAAAAATGGGAAAAGACTCCAGACATTCCCAAATATAGGAATACCGTTACCATTTTGTTACCAAACTGTTACACAAACGTAATAAACCACCCATATTCAAACATATTCTCGGATTTTGGGAGTCGGAGGTTTGAGGTTTGGGTATGTAATTCTCGCCGCGAACTTTTTGCCCGTCGAGCTTATGTGTGTCTAATTAAGTTATCAACATGTTGTGCATAAGTTTTAAAACGGACACTATAATAGTATTATCATGAATTGGTACGAATGGCTTCCCATTGCCCTAGGCATCGCAGGTGTCATTACAGGTACCGCAGCAGGGGTAAGATTCCTTGTTAAACACTATTTTGAAGAGATCAAGCACGAGCTAAGGCCAAATAGTGGATCATCAATGAAGGATCAAGTAACACGGCTAGAAGCAAACCAGGCAGAGATTACAAAGACTCAGAAGGCAGATACAGAGCGATTTGACCACAAGCTAGATAAGCTAGAAGAAAAGGTAGACAAAATGTTCGACGTAATCCTTAAGCACTTCGGTAACTAAAGACCTTATATATATATATATATTATTTATAAGTTATTCTCACTTGCTGTTATAACCATCTTCTCTATTATTACTATTATACACACACAAGTTCGTTTCTTGATACTAAAACCACTGATTTAATTGTTACAATTGTGTAACGTTATCAATATGTTATAATTTAACAAGGCTATTACCTAGGTGACTCTCTCTCATACCCACTTCCCTAGGTAATAGTCTTTTTGTATATCTAAGTTCTATTTCCTGATCTTATATAGCTGGTATAATGGTTATTGAACTTAGGAGATTTATTATGAGTCAATGGGATGATTATCTCAATAGCGTTAATGGGCAACCAATTGACGTAGACGGAAACTGGGGACCACAGTGTTGGGACCTTTGGTCACACTATGCTATGACACAGTTTGGTGCCTCAATGTGGCAAACCTCCACAGACAGTGGTGGAAATGTTCACGTTTCAGGTTATGCCTGTGGAATTTGGCATGGTTTTGGTGGAAACCTTAACTGGGCCTTCTCACCAATTGGTGCAGACCAGCCAGCACAACGTGGAGACGTAGCTATTTGGGAATACGGTTCTGCCGTAGGTCCACTGTCACACGTAGCCCTTGTTGTTGAAGACCGTGGCGACTACCTTTACTGCATGACGCAGAATCCTGGTAATGCTCACTACGGTAACCTATCAAAGTCTGGTGTATTGGGCTACCTACGTCCAGACAACCAATCCATGTTTGGTGGAGGCGGAGCACCTGCTCCAGCACCAGCACCATCAGGTGGAGGAACACAGCACGTCGTTGTACCAGGGGATACACTTTGGGATTTGAGTGCTGCGTATCTAGGTGACGGATCTCGCTACATGGAGATCTTTAATGCGTCAAGCTTTAGATCTGGGAATCCAAATTTGATTTTCCCAGGAGAAATTGCTATAATTCCATAAGGAGGAGAGATATATGGCTAAAACATCTTTTGTTAAGCAGGTATTTGATTACCTGTACCCAAAGAAAAATCGTGTAATTGCTGCTGTTGCGTTTGTTCGTACATTCAAGCAAGCACTTACAGGTACAACAGTTGTAGGTGGTGGTGGTCTTATTGCTATTAACGCACAGGACATTGCTAGCCTAAACTGGGACGTAGTTCTATACACAGCGATTGCTGTCGTTCTAACTGCAACCATTGCTGGTGTCTCAGCTTTTGATGATGTATCACGTAATGGTCTTAACAGTAAGTACCTGGATGCGGCTACTACGCCAGAGCCAGCAATTATTGTTACCCCAGAAGTTGTACAGCAACTAGTACGACCAGCATCATTCACTCCTGCTCCTGCAGTTGCACCAGTTGTAACTCCAGAAGTAGCTGCAGAAGAACAGAAGGTTACTGCAAAGCGACCTACTAGAAAAGCTGCTGCTAAAAAGGAAGAAGTTGCTGCACCAGAGCTAAGAGGCGGAATCGCTCAAATGGCTCCTGCTGTTGAACTACCTTTGTAAAGCAAATAAGATGGATGCCCCTCGACTAAACATCGGGGGGTATTCTTTTGCTATACTTAAACTATGAAGCGTACATTAGACTGGAAGCCTCGATTTGACGAGGAATCAAAGAACTATCCTGTAAGAGGAATCCTAAAAAAGAAGGCCCCTAGAAAAGATACCCTATGGATTCCAGGCCCGATCCTAGATCAAAAAGCAGAAGGTGCATGTGTAGGTTTTGGCTGGACTGCAGAAGCTCTTGCAACTCCATCTGTTGTTAACATAAAGACTATTCCAGGAGTTCCAAAAACTCCACAACCATTTGCAAGAGACGTATATGCAAGAGCAAAACTTATTGACGAATATCCTGGAGAAGATTACGAGGGTACATCTGTTCTTGCAGGTGCAAAGGTGATGCAAGGCCATAGAACGCTTGAGTCGTATTCTTGGGCATTCTCCGTTGACGATGTTATTGATAGCATTGTTCAGAAGGGACCAGTCGTTCTAGGAATTAACTGGTATGACGGAATGTATGAGGCACCAAATGGAGTCTTGTCAGTCTCTGGCGAGCATGTAGGTGGACACTGTATTCTTGCTATTGGTTACACCATTGCGTCTAAAAAGTTTAATGGGCAGCCAACTGTTACCCTTCAAAATTCATGGGGTAAAAGGTGGGGTAATGGTGGATTAGCAGAAATCCTAGTATCAGATCTACAAAGACTTCTAAATGAAAAGGGAGAAGCTTGCATTCCATCTAAGACTGCATACATAAAGAAATTAGGATTTGTGGAGAAGATATTAAGTCTCTTCAGATAGAAGAACATGGTATAATTTAACTATGGCATTTCCAGGTACATATAACATTAATTACTATAAAGGTGATACCCTCGAATTCCGTGTCTATCCAAAAGACACTTCGGGTGCACAGTTCAACCTAGTTGGATATACAAACGCAAACTTTACTATCTCCAATATTCTTGGAGAGCCAGCAGCTGGTGGTTCTGAAAAGGTTACAATTAATGCCTATGCAGAAATTGATAATTCTCACGAGTTTATTCTATGTACAATTCGTCCAATCGATGGTGCTTCGCTAACCGCCAATAATACATATGTTTATGACGTTGAAATTTCAAAGACATCAGATCCATACGACTATGTTTACACACTTCTATCTGGATCAATTAAGGTAACAGAGCAAGTAACACAGCCAGCAGTTATTCCAACTCCAAACCCTGCTACAGGTGTTACAATCGAAGATACTCAGGCTACAAGCGTTACGGTTTCTTGGACTGCTCCTGCCAGTGGTGCTCCAATTACTGGATACAAGCTTTATGTTCTACCTAATCCATCAATGCCACCAGACTTCGGATCAGCAATTCTTGTACAGACAGTTGCATCTTCAGTCACATCATTTACCTTCACACCACTTTCCCCAGAAACAACTTATGCATTTGGTATTGTAACTTATAACAGTGGTGGAGATGGATCACCTGCAGGTAACTTCACAACTACATTAGCGGTGTAGCATGGCAGACATCGGCGTAGACTTTATCGAGTTTGCTGGAGCTGAGGGGTATGCTCCAAGTAATGTAACCGTATCAGTAGATAGAGGCCTAGATGGTCAACGTGGTACATATATTATTGCTGTACTTGGAAACCCAAATAACCTAACCTTCCCTGTTTATTTCGGTTTTAATAATGACTTGGTTTATGCACAATATTTGGATTGGGCAATCAACCTTGACTATACTGATCCAGAATATATGACGGTATACCAACTTAAGTACCCTGGTACAGATCAAGAATGGGAAAAGATCTACAAGCAAATGCCAAATACCTATAATACAAATGAATCAGTAGATTTTACCCCAGGTATTGGAATGGCAACTCAGGTAATCTCAGCATCTGAAGATGTTTTAGATCTGTTGCAACAATTTGGAAATCCAGAAATTGACATTCCTGCAGATGAAGATTCATTTCTTGTATTTAGCCTTGAAGAAATGTTAGCACTTGACGTACACGATATTCAAACTAACCAATATGCATACCGTCAAGATATTTCTCAATTCTTCAAGCTAACACTTCTACCTGCATCAAATATAGATAACTGGAAACCAGAAATCTCAATTAACCTACATGCTGATATTGAAAATGAATTTCCAATAGCATCTACTGCTAAATGTCAAAAGCCAACCAAAACAATCGTAGATGGTAAAAGAGTTTATACTTTCCCAATTTTTATAATGGCATCTGAAGGAAATACAGAATTTGGCTGGGGCCCACTACTAGGAACCAAGACAGTTCACATAAGTCTCAACGTGATATAATTATCCTATGGCTAATCAGACTACATCAGTAGAAACAAACAACCTTGTTGTTACTGGTGGATCTTCGACGGTAAAAGTCAATGTTGATTTTGGTCCAATTGGAAATCGTGGAGCACTAATTCTTTATGGTGTTGGAAAACCTACAGATGCTGGTATTACTTTTCCTCAAGAGCCACAGCTTTTAGACTGGTATATTAATATCAAGACCACAGACTCCGAATATCTATATATTTATCAATATCAGAACAGAGACTCTGTCAATCAGTGGATTAGAGTGTTCAGACTTACACCCAATATTTATAATACAAATGAAACTGCAATTTTTGTTAATGGTCAAGCTATAGTAAACGTTTTTGTATCAAATACAACCCTTCCGCTTTTATCTACAGCTACACTTCCTCAGCTTAACACTCACGTAGATATTAATACTACAACTGGGTATCCAATTGCTTCATCTTTCGTTCTTGGTGATTATGAAATTGTTCTACAGAATGGTTTACCAGTTGGATACACCCTTCCAATTTATTTGAGTGCTGCTCAGCTAAATCCTACAAACCCATTAGGTTGGGAACCGCTACAAGGTCAAACAACAGCTCACATTTCTATTAACGTGATATAATTGGTCATATGACTACGGATATTGGGACAAGCGGTGCTCCGTATAATACACAGATTCCGCTTCTTGCAGAAAATGCTGACATTCAGGCAGCTCTTCGTATCTATCACTATGGAACAAACACCGATAACCCAAGTCCACTTGTAGATAATTCAATTGCAGGTCATCTAGCTGCACTCGAAGCAAATAAGCTCAATAAGACACCAGTATCTCTTTCTGGTAGCGGAACAAACCTAAATAACTACAACACTAATGGTTGGTGGGCACAGGGATCAAATACTAATGCACGATCTGGATCTAACTATCCAACTTTTAAACTTTCAGAAACGGATAACTCACCATTAGCTTATGCAGGACTGTTGCAAACAGTTGTAGATAATGGTGTTATTTATCAAACATATCACGCAACACTCGATGTATCTCCAAAGAAAACAGCTATGGCTTGGAGAGCATACTTTGCAGGTAGCTGGTCAGGATGGAAACAGTCTTCTGATGACTCTCACACTCACGATAATCGTTATTATCAAAAGAGTGATACAAATACTTCAGCATACAGCACACAGCAAGTAGATGCCTTATTGGTTGTACTTGGTAATACTAAAATCTCAAGTGCTCAAACTGACAACGTCATTACATTACCTGCAGATGCTCAGCTTGTTAATGGTAGCCAAGTGCCACAAGGAAATCCAACTGCACAAAATAATGACCTTTGGTTTTATTAGGAGTTTAAGTGAGCGGTTCATTTGATAGTGGAGACATTTGGAGTGGCCACTACTACGTAAGGGTATATGGAAACTGGACTGATGAACCATCTAATAACAGATCTTATGTAAATGTTTATGCACAATACGGTGGTGCAAGTGGTTGGTGGTTTGCTGGACACCAAGTAACTGGAAATTTATCAGTTAATGGTGGTGCCGTTGTTGGTTATAGCGGTCAGTATTCTATGGCAGGTGCTGGAAGTAGAAATCAGCTAACTGGATGGTCTGGATACATTAATCATAATGCTAGCAATGGTTCTGGAAGTTTTAGTACATCAGTAACTTTTGGTATGGTAAACCAAGGATATTCATACTCCATGCCAGTAATTACGGCATCCTCTGGTGGAACATTTACAGATTACAATCATAGTGCAAATGTCCCATACTTTGATGATATTCGAAGAGCAACGGATGGAAACATTGGACAGTTCTATACGCACTTTGCAAGAACTGGAAACGTAAATGGGTATGGTGGAACCAGCTACTCTCTAGAGCGTGCAACTAACCAGGCAATGACTGGATATAGCAACTTTAGCGAGGGAAGCCTCTCTGATTACGACCAATACTCAGCCTACTTCTTTAGAATGTATGCAGCAGGTCCAGAAGGTGGATGGATCAGAGCAAATGGTGGAAACGGTGATGGAACTTGGGGTCCATACTACGGTAGACCATATGCTCCTGGATGGACAAAAGCATTAAGAAGTTCTACTACCGAAGGAAAAATTGATTTAGAATGGGCAACCCCATCAAATAGTGGAAACTCTGGCTATGGATCATTACAGTATTACCACATTTATAGAGATGGGTCTTATCTTACTCAGGTAACGGGAAACTCATTTGCCGATACTGGACTTACCAAGGGTTCAACTCACTACTATGAGATCTATGCATTAGGTAGTTCTTACTGGTCTCCAGTATCACAAAGTACCTATACCTATCTGGGTAATAAAAATATTATGGCACCAGGTGTGCCTTCAGCACCAACCTTTGTAACTGGAACAACTAATGCACCCAACCCATCGAGGGTAGGAAGAAATCTAACCGTAAAAGCAAACTTAGATTCAAATTTCTATGGAAATACAAGTACAGATTATAGAATTCAGTATGCTAAATCAAGTGACAACTATGCCACATGGTATGGATGGAATGGTACAGCAGATGTACTAGATGGATATAACGATATTTCATCTGGATCATATACCTATAGCATGTTCACGCCAGCAACTACTTATAAGTTTAGAATCTATGCAGTAAACAGTGTTGGTACAGGAGAAAAGACTACAACTTCTACAGGATTCTTCCTCCCAGCCTCTGGCCGTAGATGGACTGGTACTGAGTATGCTCCAACATCTATCGCTAAACGTTACGATTCTTTTAGTGGTAAATGGGTAGATATTTCTATTGCAAAACGCTACTCTACCGCCGCAAATGGTGGTTTAGGTGGCTGGGTAGATCTTACCTAGTTTGACATTTGTTAAAAACGTATGGTAGTCTAGAACTTCATAACTTTTGTGAGGTGATGGCAAATGCTATCTTTTATTATTTCAAATGCAATTATCGTAACACAAGCACTAACTGGAATGAGTCCAGTATTCGTCGAAAGTACGGATTACTCTGATTATTTGAATCAGCCTGGTGCACAATCAGTTACAATCACGTCAGAGGCTCCACAGGATGTGTCTAGAGACGCTATAACCATTACAGAGGCACCGAGAGTACAAACAGCATTCTTACGCTCTCAAATCGCCGTACAGGGCCTCACAGCGTCAAACTCTGCACTTGTCAATGCAGCAATGAAATACGTTGGTCAATATATGGACTGTACAGCCCTTATAGAATATGCATTGCGTGATCTTGGATACTCTGTAGGAGATGAAGGTCCAATGAGTTTTGGCAAGTATGGAACGGTATTTTATGACCCATCTCAAGTACAAGCTGGAGACATCATGATGCGTCCTGGACACGTAGCTCTTTATGCTGGTGGAGGTATGTCTGTTCAGGGTGGGTTTGGATTTGGTGGAGTTGTTTACACTGATTGGCAAGCTACCCCAGAATATTACGTAGCATACGTAAGAATTAATTAAGTGCTCTGACCAGCCTTTTTATTAAAACTCCTGTTCAGAATGAGAATTTGAATTAAAATTAGACGAATAGTATGTTATACTCTTTCTTGGAGGAATCATGTCAGAGTATATTTACCCCACGTCAGCACGTGGAGTGTCCGATAATTTTCAGACACATAAAAACCGTAAACCACCTTCTGTAAATCCTGGAACGGATTATACTTGTGGTTACGGAACAACTGTTGTAGCTGTAAAAAGCGGAACAGTGACAATTGCAGATAGCAATAATGATGGATCTGGTGGACGGTATATTCATATCGATCACCATGATGGAACAGCAACAGAATACTTACACCTATCAATCGTAGAGGTAAGAGTTGGACAGGCTGTAACTCAAGGACAAGAAATTGCTAAATCTGGTGCGTCTGGTTTTGGATCAGACCACGGATATGGTGCACACCTACACATTGCTTTAAAGGTTAATGGAAGTAACGTTGACTTTGAAAAATATGTCGGTCAAGGATCTGGTCCAGCACCAGCACCAGCTGGAGGACTAGCACAAACAGCAATTGACGGTGTACCAGGAGTTATTACTTGGAAACGCCTTCAGACCTGGCTTCAGCGTAGCTATGGCTATACTGGATCAGTAGATGGAGTTCCAGGTCCTAAGACTTGGAAAGCATTTCAGTCATTCCTAAGATCAAAAGGTTACACTGGACCAATCGATGGTGTTCCAGGACCCAATACGTATCGTGCTCTTCAGCGATTTGCTGCTGAGAACGGATACACAGGACCACTTGATGGTATTCCAGGACCTAATACCTGGAAAGGAATTCAGCGGTTCGCAAACACAATCTAACTCCTAAGTTAGAGGGCCCTCAGCATAAGCTGGGGGTCTTTGTTTATATAGATATGCTATCATTGTAGTTGGAGACTAAATGCTAACAAGAATGTATCAACGCCGTGGTACGGCAGCACAGTGGGATGATGTAGCCAATTCTGTAATCCTTTCTTCTGGTGAAATTGGCATTGTCACAGACCCAGCTGATCTTAACAATCCTCTTGAGGGTAAGTTTAAAATTGGTAATGGAATTAATGTCTGGAGTGCCCTTGACTACTATCAGAATGATGGACAAAACTCTGGCATTTATTCTAAGCTTGTTGCCACTCAAACTTTTCAAGGTAGCCAGGTAGTAACTCCATCCAACGCTTCTACCACACCACTTATTGTAAGCGGTACAACCTCTCAGTCAGCTTCACTTCAAAAATGGAGAGATGTTAATGGTAATGCTCTTGCCCAGATTGATGCAACTGGAAAGATTGAAGCTACAGGTGGAAACTTCCTTGCAGATGTAGAAATGAACGCTCATGCCATTACTGGTCTAAAGAATATTGATGGTTCTTCTACTGGAAGCTATGCCGTTAACAAGCAATATGTTGATGACGCCATTGCTGGTCTAGCCTGGAAAACCCCAGTCAACCTAGTCTCTCTAGCCACTGGAACAGACCTGGAAGACTGGATCGATGTACCTCTAACTGGCAATACTGGAACGGTAGAGCTTGATGGTCATGACGCACTAACTCAAGCACACGGCAATGGGTATAGACTTCTTCTTCTAAATCAAACTACACCAGAAAACGACGGTATCTGGCTATACACTGACAATGGAACTACATACGCTCTTACTAGAACAACAGATGCAGATTCCTTTGCAGAACTAAAGGGTGCTTCGGTATTTATTCAAGAGGGAGACCTGTACGGAACATCTTCATTTGTACAAACAAACCACTATATGGCTGACTGGGATGAACAAGACTGGGTACAGTTCAATGGTGCTTCTCAGGTCAATGCTGATGGCGGATTAACGAAGGTAGGAAATACTCTAGCTGTTGGTGCTGGATCTGGTATTCAAGTGAATGCTGACAACGTAGCTATTGCTTCTGGCGGAGTCACATCAGACATGATCGCTAATGGAACAATCGTTAATGATGATATTAATGCAGATG
>ERZ1034361.279-NODE-279-length-36439-cov-8.217727_pt1 | contig 36439 bp, 24 predicted proteins | sample MGYA00520617_ERZ1034361 | MGnify/ENA primary metagenome ERZ1034361 (study PRJEB33736, sample SAMEA104284507) | Azolla filiculoides | biome: Urban; feature: Water surface; material: Ditch water | place: Netherlands | collected 2015-10-28 | depth 0-0.1 m ...
GAAACCGACCAACGCTGCTTGGCGATGCCACCTTCCCACATGAGGTCAACGATGAGCTTGAGTTCGTGAAGAACCTCGAAGTAGGCGATCTCGGGCTGGTAGCCAGCCTCAACGAGAGTCTCGAAGCCGTACATAACCAACTGCGAAGCGCCACCACAAAGAACAGCCTGCTCGCCGAAGAGGTCAGTTTCAGTCTCTTCGGTGAAAGTGGTCTTGATACCACCGGCACGCAGACCACCGATTGCCTTGGAGTAAGACCATGCGAGGTCCCATGCCTGGCCAGTTGCGTCGTTCTCAACAGCAACGATGACAGGAACACCACGGCCGGCGAGGTACTCGCGACGTACGGTGTGACCTGGACCCTTAGGAGCTACGAGTGCAACGTCAACGTTCGAAGGAGCGGTGATGTAGCCGTAACGGATGTTGAAGCCGTGACCGAAGATGAGGGTCTTACCTGCAGAGAGGTTTGGAGCAACATCATCTGCGTAGAGGTGACGCTGGAACTGGTCTGGAGCCAGGATGACGATGACGTCTCCCCATGCAGCTGCTTCAGCAGTGGTCATGACCTTGAGGCCAGCTTCTTCTGCCTTAGCAATGGACTTCGAGCCAGCCTTCAGGCCGACAACGACGTCAACGCCGGAGTCGTGCAGGTTGAGTGCGTGTGCGTGGCCCTGTGAGCCGTAGCCAATAACAGCAACCTTCTTGCTCTTGATGAGCTCGAGGTCTGCGTCCTTGTCGTAGTGAATTTCAGTCACTTTGGGTTTTCTCCTTGTTTGTAGGTTTGGAAAATCTAAAAATCTAGTTCTTGAATACGCGCTCAGTGATCGACTTGCTACCGCGACCGATAGCGAGCAGACCTGACTGGGCAAGTTCCTTGATGCCGTAAGGCTCGAGAAGCTTCAGGAACGCAGCAATCTTGGCCGAGTTTCCGGTGACTTCAATCACGAGAGCATCAGCCGCAACGTCAACCACGCTGGCACGGAACAGTGACACTGCCTCGAGCACCTGTGAACGTGTGGAGTTATCCACGCGAACCTTGATCAGCATGTGCTCGCGGGCAACGGACTGCTCGGGGTCGAGTTCCACGATCTTGATCACGTTGACCAGCTTGTTGAGCTGCTTGGTGATCTGTTCGAGGGGAAGGTTCTCCACGTCCACCACAACAGTGATGCGGGAGAGGCCTTCGATCTCGCTGTGACCCACAGCAAGAGATTCGATGTTGAAGCCGCGGCGGGCGAAGAGACCAGCAACGCGGGTCAACAGACCTGGCTTGTCCTCAACCAGGAGACTCAAAATGTGTGTGCTCATAATGGCTACTCCCCTACTCGTCCGTGTCCCAGGTGGGTGCGTGATCTTTGGCGTACTGAACGTAGCTGTTGCTCACTCCCTGCGGAACCATGGGCCACACCATGGAGTCTGCACTCACCACGAAGTCGATCACCACGGGGCGATCGTTCGTCTCGAGAGCCAACTTGATGGCGGCATCGATTTCTTCTTCTTTGGTGACGCGGATGCCGAGGGCACCGTATGCGTCAGCAAGCTTGACGAAGTCAGGAACACGAACAGTGTCGTGACCTGTGTTCAAGTCAGTGTTGGAGTAGCGACCGTCGTAGAACAGGGTCTGCCACTGGCGAACCATACCTAGCGACGAGTTATTGATAATCGCCACCTTGATGGGAATGTTGTTGATGGTGCAGGTGGCCAACTCTTGATTGGTCATCTGGAAGCAGCCATCACCATCAATAGCCCAGACAACACGGTCAGGCTCTGCAACCTTGGCACCCATTGCTGCAGGCACGGAGTAACCCATGGTTCCTGCACCACCGGAGTTCAACCACGAGTTAGGACGCTCGTATTTGATGAATTGTGCAGCCCACATCTGGTGCTGCCCCACGCCCGAAGCAAAGATGGCTTCTGGGCCAGACATTTCACCGATACGAGTGATGATGTGCTGCGGTGCAAGCAAACCATCTGTCGGCTCGGAGTAACCCAGTGGGTATTCCTTGCGCAGTGAGTTCAGGGTGCTCCACCATTCGGTGAAGTCTGCACTCTTGGCAGCAGGGGTTGCCTTGTAGGTCTCAATCAGGTCTGCAATGACATCCTTGAGGTCACCCACGATAGGGACTTCTGCCGCACGAATCTTGCCGATTTCGGCAGGGTCGATGTCGACGTGAATAACCTTGGCGTTCGGAGCGAACAACGATGCCTTACCAGTCACACGGTCATCGAAACGAGCACCCAGAGTAATCAGAAGGTCTGATTCCTGCAGCGCGAGCACTGCGGGAACAGTTCCGTGCATGCCGGGCATACCCAAGTTGTTCTCGTGGCTGTCAGGGAATGCTCCACGAGCCATCAAGGTGGTGACCACAGGGGCGCCAACAAGGTCGACGAGCTCCAGGAGCTCCTTGGACGCACCGGAGCGGATAATTCCACCACCGACATAGAAGACTGGCTTCTTAGCTTCTGCAATGAGGTCAGCTGCGGCCTGGATCTGCTTGCCGTGTGCTTTGGTAACTGGACGGTAGCCAGGAAGATCCAAGGTTGCGGGCCAAATAAAGGGGGCCATTGCCTGCTGAGCATCTTTTGTGATGTCCACGAGTACGGGACCTGGACGGCCCGTAGAAGCGATGTGATACGCCGCAGCAATAGTTGCAGGAATATCTTCTGCCTTGGTGACCAAGAACGAGTGCTTGGTAATGGGCATCGTGATTCCCACGATGTCAGCTTCCTGGAAAGCGTCCGTACCCATCAGGTGTGAGAACACCTGACCGGTGATAGCCAACAGGGGCACAGAGTCCATGTACGCGTCAGCGATAGCTGTGACCAGGTTGGTAGCACCAGGACCGGAAGTAGCGATGCAGACACCGGTCTTGCCTGTTGCCGAGGCATAACCCTGAGCAGCGTGACCAGCACCCTGCTCGTGGCGAACCAAGATGTGGCGCAGCTTCTTCGAATCCATCAGAGGGTCGTAGACCGGAAGGATGGCGCCGCCAGGCAAACCGAACACATCGGTTACACCGATGAGTTCGAGTGTGCGCACAACTGCTTCAGCACCTGAAATAACAGGCGCGTTGGAAGCCGCGGCAGGGGTAGTGGGGAGTGATTCCGTAGACATCGTGAATCCCTTATGTAGGAAGGCGAAAAGTGAAAGGGGCGTCGTTACCCTGTAATCGCACCCTCAGATGCGGAGTGCACCAGCTTGGCGTACTTAGCAAGTACACCGCGGGTGTAACGCGGAGGGAGCGGAGCCCAGCCGATTCGGCGGGCTTCGAGCTCTGATTCGTCGACGAGTAAGTCGAGCGTCCGAGCTGCGATATCGACCCGTATGAGATCACCATCGCGCACGAGGGCGACGGGTCCACCGTCAACAGCCTCGGGAGCTATATGTCCGATACACAGTCCGGTTGTGCCGCCTGAGAATCGTCCGTCTGTCAATAGTAGAACATCTTTACCCAGTCCCGCACCCTTGATTGCTGCGGTGATGGCCAACATCTCACGCATACCAGGACCACCCTTGGGGCCTTCGTAGCGAATGAGGACGATATCGCCCTTCTTGATGTTGCCTTCGGTGAGGGCATCCATGGCTGCGCGCTCGCGCTCAAACACACGTGCGGGGCCTTCAAATACTTCGAGGTCGAAGCCTGCGGTCTTGACCACAGCACCTTCGGGAGCAAGAGATCCGTGCAGGATGGACAGACCACCGGAAGCGTGAATCGGGTTATCCAAGGTGCGGATGACTTCGCCATCGAGAGGAAGAATGTTCATCTCTGCGAGGTTCTCAGCCAAAGTCTTACCGGTCACGGTGAGTGCATCACCGTGCAGCAGGCCTGCATCAAGTAGAGCCTTCATGACTACAGGCACGCCACCGACGCGGTCAACGTCATTCATGACGTACTTACCAAATGGCTTGAGGTCACCAATGTGAGGAACCTTGTCCGCAATGCGGTTGAAGTCTTCGAGCTTGAGGTCAACCTCAGCTTCGCGAGCAATCGCAAGCAGGTGGAGAACAGCGTTGGTGGAACCACCAAAGGCCATAACGACAGCAATAGCGTTCTCGAACGCCTTCTTGGTCATGATGTCGCGAGCGGTGATGCCCTGACGAATCAGGTTCACAACGGCTTCACCGGAGCGGTGAGCATAGTAATCACGGCGACGGTCAGCACTGGGTGGTGCCGCGGAGCCAGGAAGGCTCATGCCGAGTGCTTCTGCGACAGATGCCATGGTGTTGGCGGTGTACATACCGCCACACGCACCCTCACCGGGGCAGATGGCGCGTTCAATACGGTCGAGGTCTTCCTCGCTCATAGTGCCGGCCTTGCAGGCTCCCACAGCTTCGAAAGCGTCGATGATGGTGACGTTCTTTTCGGTGCCGTCCGAAAGACGAACCCATCCCGGTGCAATCGTTCCTGCATAGAGGAATACAGATGCGAGGTCGAGTCGAGCTGCAGCCATCAACATGCCAGGAAGCGACTTGTCACAACCTGCAAGAAGCACAGAACCATCAAGGCGCTCAGCCTGCATGACGGTTTCAACCGAGTCAGCAATAACTTCACGAGAAACGAGAGAGAAGTGCATGCCCTCGTGGCCCATGGAAATACCGTCAGAAACGGACACGGTGCCGAACTGAAGTGGGTAACCGCCACCGGAGTGGACACCTTCTTTGGAGGCCTGTGCCAGGCGGTCCAAGCTCAGGTTGCAGGGAGTGATCTCGTTCCAGGAGCTGGCCACACCAATCTGGGGCTTGCTCCAGTCTTCGTCTCCCATGCCGACAGCACGGAGCATTCCGCGCGAGGCGGCCTTCTCGATACCGTCTGTTACGTCGCGACTACGTGGCTTCATGTCGTTTTCTGGCATAGGGATAAGTCTACGACGTTCACACTCACGGTTAACTCCCAGCGCGCTGGGGATAAACGCCCATTTTGTGCCCAGATACACAACTAGGCTGGAACAAATGATTCAAGTTGGTATGAGCGCATCTTGCGTATATCCCCTGGCCTGTGAAGATGGCTTCCGTTTTGCCCAGAAAGCTGGCTATGACGGTGTTGAGGTGATGGTTACGCGCGAACCTGTCACGCAAAGCGTCGACGGCATCAAGAAGCTCATGGATACCTACGAGATGCCTGTGCTCTCTATCCACGCACCAGTACTTCTGCTTACTCACTTTGTTTGGGGTCGTGACCCTCAGATCAAGCTGGAGAAGTCTGCAGAGCTTGCGGCAAATGTCGGTGCCAGCACCGTCGTGGTCCACCCACCGTTCCGCTGGCAGTCCACCTATGCCGAGAAGTTCTTGGACATTGTGCGTCAAACCAGCGAGAACACCGGCATCACCATCGCCGTGGAGAACATGTTCCCCTGGAAAGTGCGCAACTCACAGATGCAGGCTTATGCACCAGGTCCAGACCCTCGCGAGCTCGACTGTGATGCAATTACCCTCGACTTCTCGCACGCAGCGCTTTCTGGCCATGACAGCCTCGAACTTGCCCTGGAATACGGCGAGCGCTTGCGTCACGTCCACCTCACCGATGGTTCCGCAGCTGCTGACGATAACCGCATCTTTGATGAGCACTTGCTCCCCGGCTATGGCAAGCAGCCCGTTGCCGAGGTTCTTCAGCACTTGGCCGCCCAGGACTGGGACGGCCACGTCGTTGCTGAGGTGAACACCCGTAAGGCAAAGACTGAAGACGAGCGTCTAGCTCTCCTGGTGGAGACCCTTGAGTTTGCCCGCCTGCACTTAGGTCAGACAGCGCCTGTTTCTAACTAGCGTCTGCTGACTTACGCCAGCGAATACCTGCCGCAATAAAGCCATCTAGGTCACCATCGAACACGTTCGAGGGATTGTTGACTTCGTATTCTGAACGTAGGTCTTTGACCATTTGGTAGGGGGCGAGCACGTAGCTGCGCATTTGGTCACCCCAGCTGGCCGTGATGTTTCCTGCGAGTTCTTTCTTCTTCGCGTTTTCTTCCTCGCGCTGCAACAGCAACAGCCGTGAAGTCAACACCCGCATTGCTGCCGCACGGTTTTGAATCTGGCTCTTCTCGTTCTGGCAGCTCACTACAAGCCCTGTGGGGATGTGGGTAATGCGCACAGCAGAGTCGGTCGTGTTCACTGACTGTCCACCAGGACCGCTCGAGCGGAACACATCCACCCGAATGTCATTTTCAGGAATCTCAATCGCTACGGATTCTGGCATCAGTGGGACAACTTCTACCGCAGCAAATGACGTCTGGCGTTTACCTGCTGAGTTGAAGGGGCTCATTCGCACCAAACGGTGAGTTCCAGCCTCGACCGAAAGTGTTCCAAAAGCATAGGGAGCATCTACTTCAAAAGTTGCGGACTTGATACCCGCTTCTTCGGCATAGCTCGTGTCAAGCACATTGACCTTGTAGTTGTGCTGTTCTGCCCAGCGCAGATACATCCTCAAGAGCATTTCAGCGAAGTCGGCAGCGTCCACACCGCCTGCTCCCGAGCGAATTGTGATCACTGCGGGATAGGAGTCGTATTCGCCATTAAGCAGGGTTTGAACTTCTAGTTCACCCAGCACGGCAGTAATGCTGATCAGTTCTGCTTCAGCTTCTTTGGCGGAGTCTTCATCGCCAGCTTCATTGGCCAATTCGATCAGCACTTCGAGGTCATCCAGACGCGCCTCAATACTGTTGATCTTGGTCAACTCGGCCTGGCGATGGCTGAGTTCACTGGTAACTTTCTGCGCATTAGCGGTGTCATCCCAGAGATCTGGAGCTTCAGCTAATTCGCTCAGACGGGAAATCTCTGCAGAAAGACGGTCGACGTCAACGACAGCACGAATGTCGGCAAACGTGGAGCGCAGAGCACGAATCTGCTCGGAGAGATCAAGGTCAAGCATTGTGAGACCAGCCTACCGGCGCGAGTGAGAGGCGTAGGCTCGTACACGAGATGAGCAATTCCAGCGCCCCCTTCCAACTGCGACAAGCAGCGCTGCCGGTCTATCTGCCGACCTTGTTGTTCTCGGCTGGCGAAGCTGCCTTTATCCCGATTGTTCCCGTCATTGCCCAGAATGTGGGAGCCAACCTGGCAACAGCTGGATTAGTCGCCGGCATGCTCACCCTCGGAATCGTTTTCGGCGATATCCCCAGTGGCTGGATCATTTCCCGAATCGGCGAGCGCATGGCCATGCTGTGGTCGACATTGATCGCCCTGATTGGTGGCGGGCTTGCTCTTGCTGCCGCGAATCCCTTCATGTTGGGAGTAGGTATTTTCTTTATAGGCCTCGCTACGAGTGCTTTTGCCCTTGCCCGGCATGCTTTTCTCACAACCTTCGTGCCCTTTGAATACAGAGCTCGAGCACTCTCCACCTTGGGCGGCATGTTCCGCGCTGGTGCGGTGATGGGGCCTCTTCTCAGTGCAGCCGTGCTGGCAATGACCCACACTCCCCTGGCCGCTTTCTGGCTCATGGTGATCTTCACCCTGGCCACAGGAGCAGTTCTACTGTTCATGCCAGATCCTGAGAAGTCTTTTGGTCGCGCCACCCGGATGAGAGATAGTTCAGGGCACTCTGTGACCTCAGGTGAGCTCGAAATGGAACAAGAAACTAACGGCCTGTTCTCGACCATTGTTCAGAATAGAAAAGTTCTCATTCGTCTCGGTGTCGCATCAGCTTTGGTAATGGCGTTACGGTCAGGACGAACCGTCATATTCCCGCTGTGGGCGGTAAGTATCGGCATCAAGGATGCGGATACAGCCTTGATTATTGGCCTGGCCACTGCGATTGACTTCATGCTGTTCTTCTCAAGCGGTCAGATCATGGACAAATGGGGACGTTTGGCCTCGATTGTGCCGTCCATGATTGTGATGTCCTCTGCACTTTTCGTTTTGTCCGTCACGCATGATGTGAGCACGAATGTGTTCTGGTTTGTGGCCACAGCGTTCTTGTTTGCCGTGGGAAACGGCATCGGCTCAGGAATCTTGCTCACCTTGGCGTCAGACCTCGCCGATAAACGAAACCCTGCACCTTTCCTCGGGGCGTGGAGATTCATCACCGACTCCGGTGCTGCACTTGCCCCGATGGGAATTGCAGCCATCACTGCTGCACTCTCATTGGCTCTTGCATCTGCGATTACGGGAGTTGCTGGTCTCGTGGGAGTCATCATGATGTTGATCTACGTGCCACGCTTCTTACCGCGAAACAAGTAGCTAATTCAGAGTCAGCTTTGATGTCACTAATGTGTCGGGGACAGGAACGTGAGAAATCACAATGACTGCGCGGTGAGCTGATCTACTTGCCACTAGCACGTCCCGCATGAGTGCATCGGCTTGACCAGGATCAACATTGGCCGTGGGCTCGTCCAAAATGAGAACCGGGAAATCATGCAGCAGTGCGCGCGCTAAACCTAGGCGCTGCGCTTGGCCGCCAGATACTAAAGCTCCCTTTTCACCAACTTGGGCATCCAATCCCCCTCGTTGGGTAACCCACTCTGATAAGCCCACACGGTTCAAGGCGCTCATGAGTTCTTGGTCATTCGCAGTGGGGTGTGCAAAGAGCAGATTTTGACGGATGGACTGAGAGAACATGTGAGGTGATTGTTCAACCAATCCCACGTATTGCCGCACTTGCTCTACTGAGAGTGAGCGAACATCAACACCGTTGATCGCATACTGGCCAGAGTGATCAAGGAATCGAACCAGCACGTGGGCAAGCGTCGTCTTCCCCGAACCACTGTGGCCTTCCACCAGCAAGCATTCTCCAGCGCGAAGCGTGAACGAGAGGGGATGAAGGGCCGGAGTGCCTACCCCTGGCCAGGACGCCGACACACCAGATAACTCGAGCGAGTCAAAGCTTCCCAGGTTTGCCATCGGCAGTGACATGTTTTCGCGTGGGATTTCTGAAGGAATTGTTTCTGGAGTCACCTCAGCAACTCGTGTTGCACTGGTTTTCACAGCTCGCCAGACACCCAAGGCTTGAGGCAAAGTTTGGAAAACCTCAAAGACGGCCATCGGAACTAGAACAACGATGGCTAAATAGGGGCCACTGAAGACTCCCCAGCCCAGACCCGGTGTTTCATTGGCATCTGCAGGAAATACAAGATGTGGAACGCTGATCCACAGCGCAATGAGTGTTGCCAGACCCGCAATCAGCGAAAGTACAGCCGCGACAGCCCCCGATGAGACCGCTCGACGAAGTTGAACATCTCTGAGCTCACGATCTGCTCGAGCAACATCTGTCACGCGACCATCCAAAGCCCCAAAGGCTGAAAGCACATCAAGTCGTGACACGACATCCATCACGGTGTCATCCAGCTGAGCTCTCACACCGGCTAATGCCCGGTCAGATCCAGAAGCGAGCATCGATTGGAGCACTGTTCCCGCAAAACCGGCTAAGACGAGAGCGATGAGCAATGCGAACCCAGCTGGTGGCAAAATCATCCAAACCGCGATCACGCTTCCTAGGCTCACCACTAGTGCGATCACAACAGGCTGAACAACACGAAGCGGGAGATCTTGGAGTTGATCAACATCTGCCACGAGACGTGAAAGAAGATCTCCACGACGAGTTCTCGCTAACCCGTCGGGCGCTAACGGAACTAATCGGCGATACATCGCCACTCGCAATGTTGAGAGTGAGCGGAATGCAGCATCGTGGCTTGATAGCCGTTCTACATATCTGAATGAGGCTCGAGCGAGCGCAAAGAATCGAACCCCCACAATGGCCATATTCAAATACATAATGGGGGGCATATCGCCGGCACGAGTGATCAACCACGAGGAGACGGCCAGCAAAGAGACAGCTGCTCCTGCAGAGAAAATGCCAAAAATAACGCCTGGCGCAAATTTACTCAACGGAGGTTGAGCTAAACGGAGAACTTCCTTCACCTCACTCACGAGCTCACCACCTCAGATGCAAGTTTGAGCTGACACATCGCGTCTGCGGCAGCAATGACTGCAGGCCGGTGACTGACCACAATCACGGTATGACCGCTCTCGGCAAACGTGCGCATTCCTTCAACAACACGCTTTTCTGTTGCTGAATCCAAAGCTGAGGTGGGCTCATCTAAAACAAGAATGGGCGTGTTGTGAGTCAATGCTCGGAAATACGCACGTGCTAAAGACACTCGTTGAGCTTGACCTCCAGAAAGCCCAGCCCCTGCCACACCCAGCACAAGTTCACGGTCTAAGTCTTCGACTGCTGCGAGTTCACAAGCACGTTGCACCAGCTTTGAGTCGATTGTCCCCTTGGATCCCAAGGTGATGTTCTCGAAGATAGACCCAGCGACAAGACTGGCGGATTGGGGGGCCCAGGCAATTTCTGCCCGGGCAACACCACTGCCAGTGAAGAATGTGTCGCCCCACCCAATATCTCCTCGAACAGGTACAAACCCCATGAGGGCATTCACCAACGTGCTCTTGCCTACCCCACTCGGTCCCACCACAACAGTGATGGCGCCAGGTAAGAACTCTGCAGTCAGGTTGTCCAGAATTTGTCGGTCTCCCAGGCGAACACTGAGTCCCCTCACCGTAAAGGCAGGACCTTGGTTAAGTTGGGTCGCGGGTGTTGGACCCGAAAGAGTAACCATGAATTCTCGACCGTTTGCACTGAGTTCTAAATCATCACGGCGGATTCCGTTTACAACTGTGGCCGAATCTAAGGAGCCCTGAGCTCGAGGAGTGTGCACAGATTCTTGATCTGCCGAGTCCAAGATGTCGAAGACATCATCAGCCGCCGCGACACCTTCCGCTGCCGCATGGAATTGAGCACCAACGTTTCGAATGGGCAGATACGCCTCAGGAGTGAGCAAGAGCGCAAACAATCCCACGGAGAGGGCAAGACTTCCATCAATCAATCGAATGCCGATAGAGACGGCAACAAGTGCGACCGATAACGAAGCAATTAATTCCAGGGTGAACCCGGAGAGGAAGGAAATCCTCAGCACTTTCATTGTGCGCTTCCGGTAATCCTCTGTCAGCGACTCAATGTGTTCAGACTGTCGCTGAGCACGACCAAAGATCTTGAGGGTTGAGAGTCCCTCGACAACATCGAGGAATCCTGAAGACAGAGTGGTCAATTGGCGCCATTGTTGTGCTTGAACACTCCTAGTTGCCCAGCCAATAAGGATCATGAACAGCGGGATAAGGGGCAACGTGATGAGCACAGTCAGCCCCGTACCAAAATCAGCGCTGAACAGAACGACCAACAGAACCGGTGTTGCTAACCCCGTCAGAATCAGCTGGGGCAAATACCGAGAAAAATAGGGGTCCATTGCCTCGAGGCCGCGACCGATGATGGTCGTGAGCTGGGCAGAGTTGTGTGTTGCCATCCACTGAGGTCCAAGTTTGGCTATTGCAGCCATCACACGTAAACGCAGCTGAGATTTGGCCTTCGCCGCTCCGCGGGTGGCGGCAAGATCCATCAACCACAACACCACAGCACGGACAGCCACAGACGCCAAGATGAGTTGAAAAGAGGGAATCAACTCGTGAAGGGACTTTCCAGAGACAGCACCGCTAATTCCCTGTGCGACGCCCCACGCAAATCCAATTGTGGTGGCCACCTGCGCGAGCGCGAGAAAGGCGCCGGCGACGAGGAAGAACCTCGCCGCCGACGCGTATCTCAATAACCGGGGATCAACCGGTCCAGTAGCCATAGGCGAAAGCCTAGTGAGCTGCCGCCAGAACACTCTGACGTGTCACGCGCTTGCGGAAAACCCAGTAGGTCCAACCTTGATAAACCATGACCACTGGCAAGAAGATCAGGGCAGTCCACGTCATCACTGTGAGCGTGTAATCCGAAGACGACGCATTCTCAATGGTGAGGCTGTAGGCAGGGTTGTTTGATGCAGGCATCACGTCAGGGAACAGTGCAAGGAACAAGCTCAACACGGCAGTTGCAACCGTGACTGACATGAATGCGAAGGACCAGCCTTCACGTCCACGCAGGTTAAGCAAGTAGGCAGTAATCAGTGCCAAAGCTGCAATAACAGCGACAGCGCCTGAGAGTACCGATCCAAAGGCAATCGTGGTCCACACCAAGAAGGTGGCAGCAACCACAATCGTGACGAGGCCTGACTTGATGGCCAGCTTGCGTGCTCGCTCTTTGAGCTCACCCTCTGTCTTCAACGTGATGAACACAACTCCGTGGGTAAAGAACAAGACGAGAGTAGTGATTCCACCCAGAAGGGCATAGGGGTTGAGCAGTGGCAAGAGACCACCGGTGTAAATGTGGTTTTCACTCAGTGCCACACCTTGAACGATGTTGGCAAAAGCAACACCCCACAGCAGTGCGGGCAGCGCTGATCCGACGATGATCATTCCGTCGAACCACTTCTTCCACTTGGACTCAGGGTTCTTGTGGCGGTATTCGAATGAAACACCACGAACGATGAGCGCAAGAAGAATCAGCAACAGTGCGAGGTAGAAGCCACTGAAGAGTGTTGCGTACCACTCAGGGAAAGCAGCAAACAAGCTGGCACCTGCAACGATGACCCAGGTCTCGTTGAGGTCCCATACGGGGCCAATGGTGTTGATGAGGACACGACGATCCGTGTCATCTTTACCCAGGAAGGGCAGAGACATTCCAACGCCAAAGTCGAAGCCATCAAGTACGAAATACCCAATGAAGAGGAATCCAACGATAAAGAACCAGAGGTATGCGAGATCCATCGTGTCCTCCTAGTAGACAGTTCCGACGAGGACGGGCTGCTCTTCATCAGAGCCATCCACCTTCGTCATCTCAACGGGAGCAGGACCCTTTTGGGCTGCCTTGAGGAAGAGTTTGGCTTCAACAACAGCCAGCACTCCATAGATTGCCGTGAAGGCCACGAGAGAGATCAGTACTTCCAGTCCCGTCACTCCAGGTGAAACGCCGTCTTCGGTCTTGAGAAGTCCAAAGACAATCCAAGGCTGACGACCCATCTCGGTGAAGATCCACCCGACAGTCATTGCGAGAAGTGGCAGTGGCCAGCTCCACGTGGCAGCCTTCCATGCCCACTTGCCAGGGTTGCGGTTACCACGAGTAAGCCACAAGCCAACAACAGCAACGAAGGCAGCAAGAGCTCCGAGGCCAATCATCCAACGGAATGACCAGTAGGTGACCCAGATCAGTGGTGCATAGTCACCAGGGCCGTAGGCAGCAGTGTATGCAGCCTGGAGGTCGTTGATGCCTTCAACCTCACCGGTGAAGGTGTGTGTGGACAAGAATGACAAGAGTCCGGGGACGCGTACCGACCAGATTTCAGATGAACCGTCTGGTGTTCCGATTGAGAACACCGAGAAGGACGCATTTGCAGAGGTTGTGTAGAGAGCTTCTGCAGCTGCCATCTTCATAGGTTGTGCTTCAACCATGGCAAGACCTAGAGAGTCACCAGAGATGAACATCATGATTCCTGAACCCAATAATGCCCACAATCCAAACTTCAAAGCAGGACGCATGGTGTCGAGGTTCTGGTTTCGAGAAAGGTGCCAAGCCGAAACAGAGACAATGATTGCAGCAGCAACCATGATCGATCCCAGGATGGTGTGTGGGAATTGGTTTGTTGCGATGGGGTTAGCCAACACGGCAACAATGTCGACCAGTTCAGCACGACCCTTTTCAGCATTCATCTCATAACCGACGGGGTTTTGCATGAATGCGTTTGCAGCGAGGATGAAGTACGCGGAGAGAACCGTGCCTACCCAAGTGAGCCAAATCGTTGCGAGGTGGAGACCTCGTGGAAGCTTGTCCCAACCAAAGATCCACAATCCGATGAAGGTAGCTTCGAAGAAGAACGCCATCAAGCCCTCAAAGGCAAGAGGTGCACCAAAGATGTCACCTACGAAGCGTGAGTAGTCAGACCAGTTCATTCCGAACTGGAATTCTTGAACGATTCCCGTCACGACGCCCATAGCGAAGTTGATGAGGAATAAGTTTCCAAAGAAACGTGTGAGTTGCAGGTAGTGAACTTTGTCAGTCCGGTACCACGCAGTTTGGAAGAGGGCTACTGAGAGCGCCATACCAATCGTGATGGGCACGAACAGGAAGTGGTAGACCGTAGTCAAACCAAACTGCCATCGCGCCAGGATAAGTGGGTCTAGCCATTCCATGGCTGCCTCCAAGGCTTGTTGCGGTGTCTCTGATCGCTTTCCGACTGAAAAGCAATAGGTTCAATATACCCCAGGGGGTATATTTGCTCCTTCTTCAACACTACGCTCGTTCGTATCCGAATGATATCTTTTGAGGGCTGGTTTCTTCTGACTGCTGGAATTTAGTTTCAGGAAACTCTCAGATAAGGTTAGGCAACCCTAACCCTGAAGAGCTACTTCCCTGAGAATTACAAGGGATTTACTGAGCAGAAGCGGCGAGCGCCCGAGTGAGGGCTTCCGTCAATGCTGCATCTGCAGCACCATAGGCAGCCCAGTCACCAGCGATACGAGCTGCTTCACGGTCTGCAAGTGCAGCCTTGGCAGCTTGGAGCGCCTGGTTCAAGGTTTCGTTCGTAGTAGGCGCATTGCCACCGTTGTCTGCTGCTGGATCAGGTTCCGGCGCTACGGCTCCCCCGTTTGTGGGGTCATCCACACCAGCATTTCCGCCGAAGAGGGCGTCAAGTGCCAAAGGCAAGGTGTCTTCGAAGGCAATCTTGTCACCGAAGGCGACCAGGATCTTCTTTAGCAGTGGGTAGCTGGTGTTACCGGTGGACTGAACATAGACAGGCTGAACATAGAGCAAGCCGCCACCAACAGGAAGGGTCAGCAGGTTACCCTTCAGGACGTTGGTTGAACCCTGCGAGAGCAGGTTCAGTTCCTTCGACACATCAGGGTCAGCATTGAAGTTGTTCTGAACCTGACCTGGGCCTGGAACGGTCACATCCTTAGGCAGGGTGAGCAGTCGAAGCTTTCCATAGTCCGCAGAACGCTTGCCCTTTTCGGCACCGGCATCCGCATCAGCAACGAGGTAACCCGTTAGCACGTTTCGGCTGGAAGTTCCCGATGCCTTCGGGATGAAGGTGGAGTAGATGGAGTAGGCAGGCTTTTCCGCTCCTGGAACCTTCATGGTCAGGTAGTAGGGCGACTGGTACTTGGTGGTGTCGGTCGCTGCAGTGGGGTCATTGGGGGTAACCCACGAGTCATCACTGGAGTAGAAGGAACCAGCATCAGTCACGTGGTACTGACCAAGAATGGAACGCTGGGCCTTGAATAGGTCCGTGGGGTAACGCACGTGGCTCATCAGCTCTGCTGACATGTCGCTCATGGGCTTGATGTTGGCAGGGTAAATCTTCTGCCAGGTCTTCAAGACAGCGTCGTTTTCATCCCAGGTGTAGAGCGTGACAGAACCGTCATACGCGTCCACAGTCGCCTTGACTGAGTTGCGGATGTAGTTCACGTTGTCCAGGGTGAATGCGTTGGCAGCCTCAGGCTGGTCGCTGATTACCGAAGAGAGTGACTCCACCTTGGAGTAAGGGTAGTTCTCGCTGGTGGTGTACCCATCAACAACCCAGAGAACCTTGCCATCCACCACAGTGGGGTATGGGTCAGAGTCAAGAGTCAAGTAGGGAGCTACCTTCTTCACACGCTCAAGAGGGTTGCGGTTGTAAATGATCTGAGAGTCATTGGTCACAGCGTCAGAGAGAAGAATCTCTTCGCTCTGGAACTTCAAGGCATAAACAAGACGGTTGAAGATGTTGTCAAGCTTGGGCCCACCCTCGCCAGCGAAGGTGGTGTAGACCTGTTCGTTTTCTTGACCCGATGCTGGGTAGTCAAGTTCTACTGGCTTCGTACTGGAGGTTCCGCCCACGATGGAATACAGCGGGGAGTTTTCGCCGAAGTAGATACGTGGCTCAAACTTGCCCAGCTCACCTGAGGAAGGAATACCAGCTTCAAGGAAGACCGGCTGGCCATCTGCGGAGCGCTCGGTACCGTAGGCAGAAACCATGCCATAACCGTGGGTGTACACCAGTGTGTTGTTGTACCAGCTCTGTGAGGAACCAATACCTGCCTGGTTGAGTTCACGCACAGCAACTACTGCATCTTGGCTCTTGCCCTCGATGGTGTAGCGGTCAACATCAAGTTCAGGAGCGAAGGCGTAGTACTGCTTGAACTGCTCAAGCTGAGCAAAGGACGCGCTCACCAATGCGGGGTCGATGATGCGGATGCTGGCGGTTGTTTCAGCATCGGCACGAAGCGCACCAGCAGTTGCATCGGTGGTGGCGTTGTAAGGAATCTCTTCCACGTCTGAGATGCCATAGGCCTCACGAGTGAGATCAATGTTGCGGGCAATGTAGGGCTCTTCCAAGCTGCGCTCGGAAGGGTCCACAATGAAGCGCTGCATGATCCAGGGGTAGCCCATGGTCAAAATCAGTCCCGAGACCACCAGCATTGCTGTACCTACGAGAGGAAGTCTCCAGCGTCCGGTGAACGCTGTAACGATGAACAGCAAGGCAACCAAGATGGCGATAACAGAGAGAATCTGCATACCGGGGATTGTGGCATTGACATCGGTATAACCAGCACCAGTAATCAAGCCCTGATCGCTTGTGAGGGTGGCGAACTGGTCAAGCCAGATGCTGACAGCTTGGAGTGCGATGTAAATCGAAGCAGTAATGGCGAGTTGAATTCGAGCTGCCTTGGCTACGCGAAGCTCACGCTTGGCCAACGCAATGGAACCGTAGACGTAGTTGGTAATGAGTGCGGCAAATCCCGACAGCAGCACGATGGCTGAGAATAGTGCGACCGCAGCCTGATAGAACGGCAGGTCAAACAAGTAGAACGAAATGTCCATGTTGAACTGTGGATCTGTCTGTCCGCTCGAGACACTGTTCAACGACAGCATGGCCAGTTGCCAACGAGTGGCAGTGGAGAGACCGGCAAATACACCCAGAAGGGCTGGAACACCCCAGGTCAGCAAACGACGAAGAGGCTCAATGACGTCCTGGTATCGATCGAGTTGTGAGTTCAGTCGCGCATAAACAGGGCGACGGCGGTAGGCGATCTGAATCGAGAGCCAGACGGGCACAGCCATGGCAATAAAGCCTGCAACAAAGAATCCGGCAGCGGCGTACCACTGGGTCGTCAGCACATTGAAGAAGCCAACCTGCTGGTACCAGAGCACGTCAGCGTAGACGCTGGCGAAGGCAAAGAAGGCGATCAGCAGTACGACGAGTACACCAATCGTGATGGCCAGCGGGCCACGGTTTCCGAGACGACCGGGGGTGGGTGTTGCATTACTCACGAAATGACCTCAATCAGTGACGGGTGGTACGGGACTAATTCTGACACGTTGCAAGCATGCCCATTTTGGCATTCATTGCTTCGGACTTTTCTCCGTGCATCTCCACGAAAGAGAGAACAGAAAGTGCGTCATCCAGGGTCTTCACGGAATACACCTGAAGACCAGAAGGGATATGGCCCACAACTTCATTGCAGTTGTCCGCAGGGGCGAGGAAATACGTCGCACCGGCCTTCTTGGCACCATAAAGCTTTTGCTGAATACCGCCGATGGGGCCCACGTTGCCCTGAGCATCAATGGTTCCAGTACCTGCAAAGTGGTTGCCATCTGTGATGTCTTCTGGGGTGAGCTTGTCAATGATGCCCAAGGCAAACATCATGCCGGCACTGGGTCCACCCACGGCATCCAAACGAATCTTTACCTCAAAGGGGAAGTCATATTTGGCCTTGGCGCCAATACCGAGAACGATGTTCCCATCCACATCCATGGGAGTTACCTGAGCTTCTTGGGCAACACCGCCACGGATGAAACCGATGGTGCCCGGCGTAGATGCGCCGTTCGCAGCAAGTAATTCACGTAGTTGAGGAACACTCTCGACGGCAGTTCCGTTGAAGGTGGTGATGACATCACCAAGGGAAAGAACTGTTTTTGCAGGAGAACTATCCGCGAAACCAAGAACTTCCACACCCACGATGACGTCATAACCCAGGTTGGTCAACGCTGCCGCAATAGCGTCCTGCTGAGAATCAACCATCTGGGCGGTGTTAGAGGCTTCACGCTCTTCGGTGGTTTCTTCCTTGGGGAAGATCAGTTCCATCGGCACGACCGCCTTGGAAGGGTCAAACCAGGCGCCAGCAACTTCTAACCAGGAAGGGGTTTGGTCAGGGTTTCCCAACACGGAGACGGTCAACAGGTCCAACTCTCCGGTGGTGGGGAAAGTTTGAATGCCGTCAATCGTGATCAACGGAATCTTTTCTTTTTTCGTGTCATCTTCGGGATCAGGAACAGAAACAGTTCCCAACGTGTCAAACCACGGACCTGGTTGCTCAATGACATAGGCAGAGGGAACAGCGGCCAAACCCACAGCGAGAACGAGGGAACCCACCAGCACGGTGATGCCCATCTTGCGCTTGCGCTGCGCTTTGGTCGCAGGGGTTTTTTGAAGCCCTTCGGGCAGCCCCTGTTCATCAGCACGGAACAGTGTCACGTCAGTGCTCACCTTTCTTCCGTGCCTAGCCTTACGTCTAGATAAGAGTGTCAGGTATTGCTGGGGATTTCCCGCATGTTCGCGCCCAGCGCACGTGTTTTGAGCCGTTATTCATGGGAAATACAGGATGCGGGGTTTAGCGTTGATGTACCGACACAAAGGAAAGCGCATGGCGGACGAGAACGATCGCACTCCCGAAGACGAATTCCGCGACATGATTCGCGACATTCTCTCCGGTAAAGAGGGCGTAGATGCCAGCCAACTTGCTGCTGCGGCAGGTCTCCCCAATGACCCAGAGAGCATCGCCAACATCATGCGTCAGTTCCAAGCAGCCATGAACGCGAGCGGTTCAGGCGAAGGAATTAATTGGAACATGTCGATGGAACAGGCCAAGTCACATGCCCTCTCCACCGTGAAGCCTGTCACCGCCATTCAGCGAGCCGAGATCGACCAGGCTTTCCATGTTGCAAACCTCTGGCTTGCCGAGGCAACGTCAATCTCAGAACTTTCCAGCACACCAGCACTGATTTCACGCTTGGAATGGATTGAGCAAACCATGCCGCTGTGGACACAACTGGCTGAGCCCGTGGCTAACAGCATCTCTGCAGCATTGACCAACGTTCTCACTGATCAGGCTCCTGAAGAGATGAAGGGCATGATTGCCGGCGCTTCTCAGTTGATGAAGCAAATCGGCGGAACTTTATTCGCGATGCAACTGGGGCACGTCGTCGGTCAACTCTCCACCGAAGTGGTTTCAGGTGGAGATGTAGGCATTCCGCTCCTTGATGAGGGTCAAGCAGCACTGCTGCCCCAGAACATGGATGAATTCGGTGCTGGCCTCGACATCCCGATGGATCAAGTTCACCTCTATCTGGCTGTTCGTGAACTCGCCCATGCTCGCTTGTTCCGTCACGCACGCTGGTTGCGCCTCAACCTCATCTCTGCGATTCAAGACTTCGCTCGAGGCATCAGCATTGATCTCTCCCGCGTGGAAGATATTGCCGGCAACTTTGATCCACAGAACCCAGATGAGCTCAAAGAGGCTCTCTCCAGCGGTGCGCTCATCCCACCCAAGAGCGAAGAGCAGCTGGCAGCTTTGGGTCGCCTGGAGACTCAACTTGCCCTGATTGAAGGGTGGGTCGATGTTGTCACTGGTGCCGCCACAACTCGCCTTCCTCGCGCGAGTGCTCTGGCGGAGACAGTGCGTCGACGTCGCGCCTCCGGAGGACCAGCAGAATCTGCTTTCGCAACCCTGGTCGGTTTAGAGCTGCGCCCGCGTCGCCTCCGAGAAGCAACTAGTTTGTGGCAGCAAGTTACTGACGCTGTCGGCGCAGATGCTCGTGATGACCTGTGGTCTCACCCTGACATGATGCCCACTGCAGAGGACCTCGATAACCCTGCCGCCTTGATTGCCAAATTGGAGGCAACCGCTCGCGGAGAGGTTGCAGAGCAGGACGACATGGACCGAGCTTTGGCTGATTTGTTGGATGGAAACATCCCACCTGTGGATGAATCTGAGCAGGAATAGCTCAGATGCAGCATTCTTCGCTGCATGTACAAAATCAATCCTGAGCTCCCCCTTGTCTGGCGCACCCCTACTTCCCTGCAATTAGGTGTTGATCACCCTCGGGTTGTGTTGCCCAAAATTTATCCCGCAGAAGAGCGGATGCTCACCGCACTGCGGGCAGGTATTGCTGATGTCTCTGTTCCGGCGGTAGCGCACGAATGCGGACTCACCCCTGCGGAAACAGATGCTTTATTGAGTGCTCTCGCTCCTGCACTCGCCACGCCAACGCAGGCAACCGGGTGGCGAATCTCAATTGATGGTTCTGGCCCGTTTGTTGATTCATTGGGACTCCTCCTCATCTCCACCGGTCACCGCGTGGTGAGATCGAGCGCCTCGGTTTCTGGCAGATGCGACCTGGCCATTGTGGTGGGGGAATTCGCACTGGATCCCCACCGTCCGGGTGGGTGGCTTTCTCGTGATGTCCCTCATCTGCCCGTGGTGTTCGGTGATGAATCGGTCCGAATCGGTCCTCTACTAGGCGGAAAAATCGAGGGAACAGCAGAGGCAGAGAAACATCCCTGCGAGCAATGCATCGAACTGGCCCACCGAGACCACGACGAATGCTGGGTGGCGATGGTGAGCCAGCTAGTGGGAACTCCAGCAGGCAGTCAAACACCACTTCTCATTGCTGAAGCAACATCGGTGATAGCGCGCTGGATTCAATCCCCCGACACGCACCCCATCACCAGTAACACGGCAGTAAAGCTAGATGGTCGCGATGGAACCCGAGCTGAACTTACTTTCGCCCTGCACCCTGATTGTGCATGCCAAGCTCTGCCACGAAACGTGAGCGTTCTCGGTTCGTCGCGCGGCCAGTTCCTTGCTGCGCCCAGGAGAGGGAAAGCTGCTTCCTCGCACGCGTGATGGCAACGTAGAGGAGCCTGCGCTCTTCTGCAATGGCTTCAAGATTCTGGGCATAGCTGATGGGGAATAAGCCTTCACTCAGACCAATGACGTGGACTGAATCCCATTCCAAGCCCTTTGCCGAGTGGACTGAGGCGAGTGTCACAGCATGCATGGTGGGCTCGTGGCGTGCCGCCTGGCGTGCCAGCAGCTCATCTGTAAAAGCACGGAAACTAGTGCCTTCAGGAGCTTCGTCTGCCATCACCATGAGGGCATTCAATGCTTCCCACTTTGATCGAATTGCTCCGGTGGTTTGGGGAGCCTCCTGGCTCCACCCCACCGAGCGCAACACATCACTGACGGATTTGAACAAGGGCTCCCCCGAGACAGAGACAGATGCCCCGCGCAACGCCATGATGGCTTGTTTAACTTCTGGAAGGTCATAGAAACGCTTCGCGCCGTGAATGGTGCTGCTGATTCCAAGGTCAGAAAGTGCTTGTTCTAGGGCAACCGCCTGAACATTGATGCGATAGAGCACAGCAATATCTTCAGGAAGGGTCCCTCCTGCGATCTCCGCGGCAATCTTCGTTGCCACAGCACGTGCTTCAGCACCGTCATTGGGATACTCCGACAGTTGTGGGCTGGGTCCGTCGGGGGTTGCCGCAGTCAGGGTCAATGCACCGGGGCGATCTCGCATCAAGGCGTTTGCTGCCGAAACTATTGGTGCTGTTGACCGATAGTTCGTCTCTAGCTTCACCAGATGTGCATCCGGATAGGTCGTGCCGAACGAGAGTAAGTAATCACTGGTTGCGCCGGTGAAGGAATAAATAGTCTGGCTTGCATCTCCCACCACGCACAGATCGCGGTGGTCGCCAAGCCACAGATCTAACAAGTGATGCTGCAGAGGTGAGACGTCCTGATATTCGTCCACGACGAAGAAACGGTAACGCTCGCGCACTTCCATAGCGGCCGCTGCTTCCGATTCCAGCAACCCAGCTGTGAGGAGCAACACGTCTTCCATATCTATCTGGCCGCGAGCATCTTTGAGATCCTCATAACCATTCATCACGGCAAGAACGTCTGCAACGGCCAGATTTCCTGGCATGGGGCGGGCATAAGCACGCTTTTCATAGCTGGAGAGACTCAGATTGCTTGTCTTGCGCCATTCCACTTCTGAAGCCAGATCACGCAAGGTTGCTGTGTCGAGTTTGAGGCCCAGTTGAGTGGCAACCTCAGCAAGTGGCCTTGACTTTGATTCAAAAATCTTCGGGGTTTCGCCACCGACAAACATGGGCCAGAAGTGCCCAAGCTGACGAAGAGCTGCCGCATGGAAGGTCTGAGCCTGAACGGGACCGGCACCCAAGTGGCGCAGACGCGTCCGCATCTCTCCTGCTGCTCGATTGGTGAACGTTAATGCCAAAACACGATCGGGAGAATATGTTCCTGTTGCAATGCCGTAGGCAATGCGGTGGGTAATCGCACGAGTCTTTCCTGTGCCCGCACCAGCGAGAACACAGACAGGTCCTCGAAGTTCTTCCGCCACAGCACGCTGGTCTTCATCAAGACCCGCAAGGAGCTCTTCAGGTGTCACAGGAACTATCTCGCTCACGATGGTTGTCCAAGCCAGGTGTGTTCTTGGTCGAGACTCTCCCCTAGCCATTCCTCGATCAATGCGCGGGCAATGGAAACTTTGCCAGGAAGAACAATCTCATCCAGGCTTGCTTTGAGCTCATCACGAGTGAACCACCGCAGTTTCAGAATTTCTTCACCATCAGCAACATGGTTCTCCGGATCAAAGCCTGCTGCTACCTGAGCCCTGAAACCGAGCATGAGGGACTGCGGGAATGGCCACGGCTGTGAGCCGAGATAAACAGGGTTCGTCACGACAACGCCTGATTCTTCAAACACTTCACGAATCACCGCTGCTTCCAGCGATTCACCGGGCTCAACATACCCAGCCAGCAGAGAGAAACGATTGCTTTCCCACATCGCGTTGTTGCCCATGAGCAGACGGTCTTGGTCATCAACGACGAGCACAATCACTGCTGGGTCTGTGCGGGGAAATACTTGTGCTGATTCATCTTCAGGAAGATGGCGAACCCAACCTGCTTGACCTGCAACCGTCGCCTCACCATTTGAGGGTGCATGTGCATGAGTACGGTGCCAGTTCGCCAAGGCAAGTGCTTGCGTGAACAAACCTGCATCGCGGTCAGAGAGTTCATGGCCGAGCACACGGAGATCACCCCAGTTGGACTGTTCAGGGCCTAGAACCCCGGCAGCACTGTCTTCGACCGTTGCTGCCAAGAACGGCGTTCCCACAGGTTCACCAGATGACTCAACGGTGCTGATGCCGAGAAAGATAATTTCTTGAGATTGTGCCGGGGTGACTGCATTGAGCTGTTCCAAGGTCAGCGTGATTAATTGGTTCCCGGCAACTAAAGCTTTACCTTTGTTGAGCACAATGACGCGAGTACGTGCATCTGCAGCTAACTCATCGAGCAAAGCAGGCCTGGTGCGTAATTCAGCCCTGCGATCGGTGGCATGACGAGACAACGTGAGTCGTTGCGTGAATTCGTCAGTCATTGCACTCGTTCTGGGGTATCAGTAGGGCATTGGATGCGTGGCGTTGAGTGCCACAAGCACATCCGCGAATTAGCCTGTATTTCATGGCCAGATCTCATATCACTCTAGCGGCGTTGGCTACAGCGGCTGTGCCCGGTTTTGACCCCGTTCAAGCCCAGGCTTTCTCCACCGGAATGCACGGTGACTTCTTTGCAGCCATCGTCACTGATGCCACTGGCCGTGAGCTGATTGTTCGCGTTCCCAACTCGGCAGAAGCTGAAGCGCAGCTCGGTGCAGAAAAGTATGCACTCGAGACGATGACGGCGGGCATTCGCTCACGTCTGAGCTTTGATGTGCCCACCCTGGTTGGGCGCGCACCCATTGGTAAGACTTTCGGACTTGTCTTTGAATTCCTTCACGGTCACCAGATTTCGCTCGCTGACTTCACCGCAGAATCAGGTTTGCCTACTTCCATTGGAACTTCGATTGCGTCGATTCACTCGTTGCCGACCCACTTCGTCTCTGATGCTGGACTCCCCTTCTTCTCTGCACAAGACATTCAGCGTCAAACGCGAGATCTTGTTTCCAAAGCTCAGGGAACCGCTCTTCTTCCAGCCGCACTTTCTGCTCGTTGGCAAGAAGCTGTCAACGACAGCTCGCTCTGGCTATTTGAGCCCACTGTGATTCACGGCTCACTTGGTGCTGATTCCTTCATCGCAGGAACCGATTCGGTTTCTGGCGTTTTGGGCTGGGCAGCACTGCGCGTGGGAGATCCTGCTTCAGACATGCACTGGATTATCAATGCGCCCGTGGATTCACAAGATGCCGCCTTCGCTGCCTATGGCGACTCACGTCACTCGCTGGTTGACCCCAAGCTTCGTCAGCGTGCAACGCTGTATTCCGAACTTGAGCTTGCTCGTTGGCTTATTCACGGTGTTGAGCAGAAGAGCCCAGAGATAGTCGATGACGCCATTGACATGCTGGACCGCTTAGTCGACAGTGTTCACCAGGAAAACACCAACGCTATTGGCACTGACACAGCTCCTGTGTTGACCGTGACCGAAGTTGTTGAACTCTTGGATGAAACCCCAGGTGATGCGTCTTCAGCTCGCTATCGCGGCATGGAGCCTGTCACGGATGACCAGCGCTCTTCTAACTCGCTTTCGGAGTAAATCCGTTCTGGTCTGATTACCTTGTCTTCGGCAACGAAGTAGAAGGCAGCATCAATGTTCTCGGCGGGAACGCCCGACCAGCGAGCATAGGCAAGTCGATAGAGGGCGAGCTGGAACTGCTTGAGCTCGAGATCTTCAGCATCTTTCGGAGCTTTGCCAGTTTTCCAGTCCACGATTTCGAAGCGTTGACCGTGAGAACCTTCGACTTCATAGATGGCATCAATCTTGCAAATGATGATGCTGTTTCCAAAGGGAACGTTGACTTCTAACTCGACAGCAACAGGCTTTCGGGCGGCCCACTGGCTGCGTTCAAAGGTTTCTTTCAATGTCCGTAAGGTCTGCTCATCTGCAGAAACGAGGGCGCTTGCATCTAAGCCGTCGAGTTCACCCGGGTGGGCGTCGACGAGGTCGATGTGGCTTGAAACTGCAGAGCGTTCTTCAACCCACGAGTGGAAGAGGGTTCCCAATGCAGTGGCACGGAAGGGGCGTTCGGGCAACGGCCTGCGCAAGGACCGGGCAACGGCCTGTGGATCCTCGATGAAGTCTTTAAAGCGTGAGGCGGGAATTCGCTCAGGCAACGGAATCTCTACATCAGCATTCGATCTGCGATCACGCTCAGCGAGAAGAAGATCAATTTCCGAATCCCAGGGCGTTGGCACGGTGGGACTAGCCAGATAGACCGCTTCGGCGGCGCGCATAACAACATCTCTGCGAGAACCAAGCGAATCCAAGGGCCACGTCACAGTCTCTTCCTCATCACCGAGAGGATTGGTTTCATTCTCTGGGGCAAGGGGAAGCTCCCCGGAGAACACCCCAGCAGCGGCTAGCTCTTGCAGGAATAGTCCAGGAGGTCGTGGGGTGACCTGTGTGGACCAGAAAGAGGCGGAAAGCAGCAGAGAGTGCTTAGCGCGCGTGAGTGCCACGTATGCCAATCTGCGCTGTTCATCGTCATAGCGAACGCGGACCTCTTCGACGAATTCGTCGTAACTCTCCCCCAGCTCAACCTGAGTTGTTGCCGAGCGCCAGTTGAATACGGGCAAATGCAAGGCGTCACCACGGAATTGGAAAGGCAGACGGCCAAATCCCAACCAGTTCTCGGCACGAGTGCGATTACCGGGAAGCTCATCTTTGACCATGCGAGGAATGGCCACGACGTCCCACTCCAAACCTTTAGCACCGTGGATCGTCATGATTTGAACTGTGCCGGGCTCAGCAGGGGCAGATTGGGGGCTCAGGCGTTCACGTCGTTCTGCTTCTCTCAGCCAGCTGAGGAAGCCACCCAGCGTTGCTCGGTCTTCCCCGTCAACATAGGCGCTGAGGGGTTCCATAAACGCTTCAAGGCTGGAAAGTGCTGTTGCTGCAGATTCATTCGCGACCGCTTCGATATCCAGAAGGAGTTCCTGCTGAGCAATCGTGACAAGTTCACGTAAGTCCACACCCACACGGCGACGCAGACGAGCGATCTGCTCCCCGGCCAGCTTGAGTCGGGCCAGACCGGTAGCGGAGAGATTTTCCAAAACCTTGTGATTCTCAGGTGCTGACACGACAAAGTCCAGAGCATCAACCAAAGAAGAACCATCTTCAGACACAACGGAGTTACGCAGTGCATTGCGCACTTCTTCGCTCAGGCGCTGCTGACGATGATCGCGCTCACTCATCCATCTCGCGACAGCACTGAGCCCCACTATGTCCCGAGGTGCAATTGCCCACCTGGCGCCAGTCAGTAGACGAACTAGCTCAGAGTCTGCAGTGGCATCGTGCAGAACGCGCAGCGTGCACACCAAGTCCACAATGACCGGCTCATCGAGCAAGCCACCAAGGCCCACCACGTGATACCGAACTCCGTGCTCATCTAATGCTCGTTTGAACGGTTCAATGCCTTTGAGAGAACGGCACAGCATCGCTGAAGTTCTCTCATCATTAACGCGATCCTTCAGCCACAGTGCCACCTGTTGGGCTTCGTCATAGATCGTTTCCGAGACGCTCAGTTCGACCTCACCTTGCGGCGCATCAGGCTTGGCACGCAATTGCGTGACGGGGATCTGCGTCTTGGCGGAAAGCGGTCGAACCAATACGTTTGCAGCCTCGAGCACACCCACCGGGTTACGCCAACTTGTCGCCAGCGAGTAGGTCGGGGTGAGCTCTACTCCGGCACCAAAGGCAGCACCAAACTGTTCAATATTGTCTGCGGATGCGCCTCGCCAGCCATAAATTGATTGGTGGGGGTCTCCCACGGCCATGACAGGCGTCTGCGCAAAGAGCAGGCTGAGCAATTGCGTTTGCACAACCGAGGTGTCTTGGTATTCGTCGAGGAGAACAACCTTGAACTGACTTCTGAAATCTGCCACAACGCTGTCAAAGCGTTGACAGATTTCCAGTGCCAATGCCACCTGATCGCTGTATTCAATGAGGCCTTGGCGGCGCTTGGCTGCAGCAAATTCGGTCGCGAGGTCAACTAAAACAGGCAGTGTTGTTCCCACTTCACGTGCCTTGACCCACGCATCAACAGCAGCACTCTTTCGACTACCAGGGCCATCGATAGGCATGTTGACGGTGTGCTCATCAAGTGAGCGAGCAAAGCTTGCAATATCTGCAGGGTCCGCCACATTGTCGGCGATGGCGCGGGATAGACGAAGTATCGCTTCGGTGAGTACATCCAGGCTCTTGTCGAGATCCGAGAGAACTTCCCCCGTTCCTTCACGAGCGATAGAACGGGCCAGCTGCCAGGCAGCTGCCTCACCCAACACTGTCGCATCGGGGTCACGCCCAATAAGCACGGCATACTGCGAATAAATACGGTTTGCAAAAGAGTTATAGGTCGTGACGGTGGCTTGATCGAGCTCATCCATCTCGAGCGGGACAACCTTTTCCGCAACCAGTTTGGCTACCCGCTTGCGGATACGTTCTGCGAGTTCACCAGCTGCCTTGCGAGTGAAAGTCATACCCAAAATCTCATTGACCGAGACCTTGCCATTAGCCACCAGCCACACCACACGGTTGGCCATGGTTTCAGTCTTGCCACTTCCCGCACCCGCGATGACAAGAGCAGGCTCGAGTGGAGCTTCGATGATGGCTTGCTGTTCTGGCGTGGGATCTGGTTGGTCGAGACGACGTGCCAGCTCTAGGGCGCTGATGTGGAAATCACTCATGATGCCGACACCGCCGGGGCTGTATGTATACGGAATTCGTATCGAGTGTGGGGCTTGCCGCGCTCTTCTTCGATCACAATCGGTGCCGTGAATTCGTTACCTGCCATACCTTGGGCTGCGGTCTCAATACGTTCACGGATGGTGGCCAATTCGCTCTCGTCATAGGGCTTTTGTTCCATAGCTTTGTAGAGCTTGCCCTTGGTGCCGTTCGTCACGTAGATGAGTTTTGCTCCGCCATTACGTGACCCCTCGGGCACATCTGTGAGTACTCCTTCGGTGAGTGCTAATTGGTAACAGGCAAGCTGAGCATGCTCGGGAAGATCTTTCACACGAGGCTCATACTTCCCTGTCTTGAGATCCACGATCACGACATGTCCAATAGCGTCTTGCTCAATGCGGTCGATGTAACCGCGCAGGGTTGCTTTCCCCAACTCCAGGGTGAACCCACCTTCTGTAGCGAGCAGGGTCTTTCCGTCACTTTGGAAGTTCTGCAAGTACTCCGACACTGCGGCAACCATTTTTCGAACTCGACGGCGCTCGCCCGTGCTCAGCCATTCTGCATCGAACGAAAGTTCATGCCAACGTGCATCTACTGCTGCCCAGAGTGAGTCTGCGTCGATCGGCATTGAATCATCTGCGCTGGCGTCTTCCATGACTTTGTGCACGATGGTGCCGATGCCTTGGGCAGAGCTTGAGGTTCGCCCCACAACGGATTCAATAAACCAGGCCAGCTGATTCTTTTCCCATGTTTCAAGCTTGGACGGCGACACAGAAACCGTGTTTCCCTCCACACTGAGATCAACAAGCGGTGCATCTGTTGAAGGTTCACGTAAGCCATACCACTGCGTAGGTGAAGCACCTGGAATCTCGGCAGCAGAAAGTCTGGCCAAAGCATGGGCAAGCTGGGCACTGCGTTCTGAGGTCTCACCTCGACGCAGGGCCAGCGTGAGTGCCCTGCGCAGAGATCCCACCAAACCACGCAGAGTGAGCGGATACTCACTGAGCCCATTGCGTTCAGAATCGTGAACAGCCTCAGGGTTTATCCCTGTAGCCGCTTCGATCCGCCTCAGGAAAGGCGAAGGCAAGGTGTCATCATTTGCTGTCGCAGTGAGAATCACGGATTGCCGTGCACGGGAGATGGCCACCGCAAACATACGCAACTCATCGTCAAGGACCTCTTTGCGAGAGGAGGCAAAATCAACCTCAATGCCGACGGAATCTCCCATGAGGTCTTGAGCGTGCAGAAGCGAACCTCGTGGCCGCAGGTTTGGCCACAGGTTTTCTTGCAGGGCAGCGATTGCCACAACATCGAACTCGGTGCCGATCAAGGCCGAAGGGGTGCAGACCAACACTGCATCAGCTTGAGCTTGAGGGGCCAGGGTGTCTTCAGGAACATCGGCATCCAAAAGCTCTGCAATGAACTCGGCTGCAGGGCGATCTGGATATCTTTCGACATATCTCTTGGCGGAAGTGAACAGCGCCATCACGCCATCCAGGTTTCGGTTGGCATCATCAGCGACAAGACCGGCACTGAGTGCCTCAGTGCCCCAGGTCTTGGCCAAACCGCTGCGCTCCCACGTTGTCCAAAGCAACTCTTCGATCGAGTTCCCGGCAGCAATCTCTTCTCGGAGCAACTGCAATGTTTCTGCGAAACGGGCAGCACGGCGGGCAGGGGCGAAATCAAGTGTGACAAGGTCAGCAGGTTGGTCGAGTGCGGCGATCAGTAGCTCTTCACCCGTGCGCACTCCCCCGGCAGCGAGTTCATCGTGGCGTAATGCCAGTCTCAATCTACGAAGGTCAAGGACGGTCAATCCCACCATGGGTGAGGTCAATAAATCGTTGACCACGTTGGGAGTGAGTTCCATCCGGCCCATCGCCACAGCGATGGCGGCGATGAGATCCAGCGCAGCAGGGTGTTCTTTCAAGGAACGTTCTGAAAGCAACGTCTTCGTGGGAACTTCTGCCACAGCAAGTGCGCGAGCTATCTGCGGCACCAGCGAGCTGGTGCGCACCACAACTGCCATCTGAGACCACGGCGTGGAGCCGAGAATGTGCTTTTCGCGGAGTTCCCTCGCGATAGCGGTGGTTTCGGCCACGCGTGACGGACGTTCAATGACGCTCACCGGCTGAGAAACAGCATTGTCCACCACGGAGAGTGCTTTGCGTTGCGCACCGGCTTCTGCCGAACCCATCTCGGTGATCTTGTGCACAGCAGAGCGAATTGCAGGGCCGTGACGATACACAGATTCGAGTACGAAGGTGAGTGATCGTTCTGCAGGGATTCCTAACTCAACGGCAAAACGTCCCAGGAAATTGGGCACAGCCCCACGGAAGGTAGTGGTGGTGATGTCAGGGTCACCGAAAACAATGACAGGAACTCCGCGGGTGGCAAAGGCTTTCAACATCCTGACAGCACCCCAGGTGAGCTCCTGCGCATCATCGACAAGAACGAGTTCCACATCAGGCATCACAGCAGGCTCTGCGAGAACATTTGCGCCAATTGCCAAGATTTCGGAAGCATCAAAAGATTCTGTCCGGAAACCAGCTAGTACCTCGCGATATTCATTCCAGAATTCTGCTGCGGCAACCCACTCGGGATGTTCTCGGGAGAGTCCTTGCGCACGAAGTTCTGTTGGTGTCCATCCAGCCTCGGTGCTCCGCGCAAAGAGATCACGCAGTTCACTGCGGAAGGCGCGGCGCTGGCGCACTTCAGCAACAAGTGGGTCAGGCCAGGCAGGCCCCGTTCCATCTTCGATATGGCCCAGCAGTAACTCAGCAATGATGCTGTCCTGCTCGCTTCCGGTCAGCATTCGCGGAGCACTCTGGCCCGATGCCAGTGCATGTTCACCTGCGAGGGAAAACGCGAGCGAACCAGGAGTGCGAGCTAGTGCGCCATTGGTCGCTAGCGCTAACCTCAGGCCCAAGGAATTGCGAAGGCGACCGGCAGCAACACGATGAGGACTCAACACCACAATGTTGTCTGGGTTCACCCCCTGAGCAACGCGAGCTGCAACGAGTTCGGTCAGGACTTGTGTCTTTCCCGTCCCTGGAGCACCCAGAATGACTGCTGACTGGTCTCGGGGAAGGTCGATAATCTGCGACTGAATGAGGTCAGGGGCAAAAGGGCGCACGGGTGCAATTTCACGCTGCACAAACCCCGTTTTAGCCACATCCCCACGCTACTGCGAACCACTGACACTCCCGCGGAAACAAGCCGGAGTAGCGCGTTTGAGAATTAGTCGGAGGCGTGCAATTTCGCGTTTTTGTCCCATTCATTCATCAAGTGCTCGATGGCATCATGGAAACGCTTGGTCGGAACACCTGGAGTGATGTCTCCGAAGTAGTGCTTGCACCAGCGAGCAAGTCGTGCCTGTGCCTCAGGATCATGTTCGATGGCGTCAATCTGCGTGACAATCTGTCCTGCCTGATCTGCGGTCAACCATTCACAGTCACTGAGATAGCCACCTTCATCGATTTCTGCTTCGGGGTTGACAGGGCGGGTAATGATCAGTGGCTTGCCTGCAGCGAGTCGGTCATAAACCATGGCGGAAATATCCACGATGGCCATATCGGCAACAGAGAGCTGCCAGCCTAATTCAGCGCCTTCATCCACAATGTGCTTGGCAGCTGGGTCATGAGAGTTGGCCCGGCGCAACAATGCCTTGATTTGATCGTTAGCTTGACCGTAGTCAAAGTCCACAGCACCACTGCGGGGGTGGGGGCGATAGATCACACGGTGACGTCCGGTCGCGATGAGTGCTTCCACGAGGGCAAGTCCATGAGTTTCAACTGAGCCATAGGCAGCAGCAGGGCGGTCACCCTCCCAGGTGGGGGCATAAAGAACCACTTCGCGACCATCAGGCTCGAACGGAATTGTTCCGGTGTAGTGATCTGCTTGAGGACGGCCAATAGGGATTGCCCTCTTATCAAAGTCGTAGTCCCAGAGCACACGACCGAGACGTTCACGGGCCGCATCACCGGCAATCAGGCTGTAGTCATAGGCCTTGAATTGGTTGGTCGTCATGTACATCTTGTCGGATTCACCGTGGTTGATGAATACGTGGAAACGACTTCCGTAACGGAACATCTGGAAATTACGGGCGTTCTGATTGACGTAGAGAATCACATGCAAATCTTGATCGGCGATGAACTCTTCCAAATCCACGACGGTGCGCACATACGCAACAGGGACCGGTGATTCATCCAGCATCTTGAGTGCACCCAAAGTGTTACGACTCAGAATGACAACCGGCCACGTCTTTGCCAACTCCTCGAGCGGCTTGTACCACTGGCGCACTTGGTACAGGTTGACTTCACCATCGGCGAAATACACTCCCACTTTGAAGTTGTGCTCAGGAAGTGGGCTTTCTGCAAGCTTGCGAGCAAGTTCTTTGCGCCTCAGACGACCCTGAAGTGCTTTGGAGAGCAACGTTGTTGCCGAACGCGCATCTTGAATCAAACCCATGAAATTAGCCTAACTTGCGAAGAATAAGTCGGTTACGACTAGAGAATTGGAAAACGGCCAGCTTTGGTCATGCGAGCCACGGTAAGCCAGCGCATACCGACGCGGCCTCCAGGATTTTCACGCCAACCTTCGACCCAGCCTGAAAACCACGGCTTCAAACCTGCACCACGGTTCCGAAGTGAGCGCACTAACTGAACCCCCGTCCAGGAGAGCACATAGAACGGAACCAGAACCCACGGAAGGTTGCGCTTGGCCAACCACACCCGGTTTCGAGCATTGAGGCGGTAGTAGGTTTCGTGTCTGGTGGGGCTGGTGACCGGGTGGTGGACCACCATGTCACCGGCGTACCACACCGTTTTTCCTGCGTTCCATACTCGCCACGCAAGCTCAATTCCCTCGTGGGCATAGAAGTAGGGATCTCCCCAGCCGCCGATGTCTTCGAAGACACGTGTGGGCATCAACACCGCTGCTTCCAGCACGGAGAACACGTAGCTGGAGTCGGTCGCCTCTCCTTTGCGTAAGCGAGGAATCCAGCGACGCGGTGTCGTTTTGCCCGTTGGATCTGTGATTCGTGGCTGAATCAAACCCAGCGAAGAATCTGCGTGGAGCTTTCGAATGCCTTCGGACAGGAAGAGTGGATCCGCCAACTCGGCATCATCGTCGAGGAAGAAGATGTATTCGCCGGAAACCTTGGCGGCGCCGGCATTGCGACCGGCAGGAATACCTAAGTTTTCTGGAAGAAAAAGACCACGAACCCCAGCAGAGAGAAATTCAGGTCGCCAGCCATTACCCACCACCACAATGTCGAGAATGACAAGCTGTTGAGCTAAGACGCTCTTGAGGGCGCGGGAAAGATCTTCAGGGCGCTGTCCCATCGTGAGCACAACGACGCCCACACGAGGTCGAACGCCGATTTCTGAGTGACTAGGCAGCCCGGACACGGGAGCTCGTCATGATGGCGACAAAGTGGCCGATGATGGCAAAGACAGACAAGGGTAGCAACACAGCAACCAGAATCTGGCTGACCTGAAGTTCTCCCACAGCCAGACCAACAACTGCTGCAATAAAGGCAATGATGGTCAGCTCCACCGAGTGGTAAATGCGGTGGAAAGGAACAAAACGGGCCATGCGGCGAAGCTTCGCAACAACACCGGGTCGTGGAGCATTAGCTCCCTTGGCATCTGCCAACTTGGGCAAATCGGACATAGCTCGGGCCACTCGCACCAAATCGTTGAGCACCTTGTTCAAGATGATGACGATGGCCAAGAACGCACCGAGAGCAACCCACATCCAGTCAATGGGGCGAGAGTTATCTGCAAATCCGGCAGCACGCAAACCAAGTGCAAGGGGAATCAGTGCCTCAGTTGTGTAGTGACCCACTGCGTCCAGGAAGTGTCCTGCTGGGCTCTTGGTTTTGCGCCAGCGCGCAACTTCCCCATCGCAGCAGTCAATAAGCATTTGGAGCTGGCCCAAGACCAAGGCAAGAACTGGTCCCCAGATGCCAGGTATGAGTAATGCAGCTGCCGTTGCCCAGCCGGTGAGGATCATGAGCCCGGTCACACCGTTGGCAGAGATAGGTGTCTTGAGTAAAACCCACGTGACATAGGGCGAAAGGTCACGAAGATACAGGTGAGCTACCCAGTGCTCTGCGTTGGCACGCGTACGCACCTCAGGTGGTTGAGTAACTTCGCGCAGCTGAGCGAGAGAGGTGGGCTTGTCCACGTCTTACCTTCCGCTCTGGCCGGCGATGTTGGAGGTGAGTCTGGTGTAACTCATGATGAAACCTACACCCCATGCGAAGTGAATACAGGGAAGTACAAGCGGGAACCACAAGAGTCCTTTGACCCCCATACCTCGGCCATAAACCGCGGTGGAAACAAGTACGAATCCGACGTAAACCGCTGGCACAATCCAACCGAGCGTGAAGCCCAGCAGACCAGCAATGATTCCCAGTGCAGTAGCAACTACCATTGCGGGTGGAACAAAGTAGCGCAGGCCACTTCCAAAGCGCCTGGAAAGTTCACCACGCCACAAGCCCGTGGAGTACATCTGCTTGACCAGTGCCTTCACCGAGGTGCGTGGTCGGTACACAACTTTGAGCTTGGGGGTAAACCAGACCAGGCCACCTGCGTCACGGAAACGACGGTTGAGTTCCCAGTCCTGGCCGCGACGAATCTCTTCGTTGAACATGCCCACTTTGAGCAGGCTTTCACGGTTGAAGACACCCAGGTAGACCGTGTCGACAGGACCTTCCTTGCCACCCACGTGGAAGGGGGTTCCACCCAAGCCAACCTTGGTGTCATAGGCGCGTGCCACAGCACGTTCAAAAGGTGTGGTTCCTTGGGCATCCATGATGCCGCCCACGTTGTCTGCCTGAGTGCGAAGCAAGGTTTCTACAGCGATGCTGGCATAGTCATTGGGCAGCACCGAGTGTGCATCTACCCGAATCACAATGGGAAAGTTCGAGGCCTTGATTGCCAGGTTCATTCCCACCGGGGTCGCAGCCGCAGGGTTATCTACAGAGTGAATCCGCGAATCTTCAGCACACATCTGGGCAACGAGCTCATTAGTGCCGTCCGAGCTGGGTCCCAACGCAAGGGTCACTTCCATCGGCCCGGCGTAATCCTGCTCGAGCAAGCTCGCCACCGCAGCACGAATGTGGGTGACCTCATTGAGGACAGGCATCACATAAGAAACGCCAGGTAAGGGCGTTGCTGGGATGGGCGCGGAGCCAAGAGCAGACATGGGGTCCTTGAGTAGAAGGCCGAGTTCTAGGTTACCAAGAGCTGGCCGTTTCCCCAGCTACTTCAGTGTGCCGAGCTGAACCTTGATTGTCTGCTGCCTACCGTCACGGTTGATCACGACAGTTGCTTCCGAACCACCCGCAGCGGTGCGAACCAAAGCGGTCAGGTCGTTAGCGTCCGTCACACGAACACCATTGAACTGAGTAACGATGTCACCAGCCTTGATACCGGCTGCAGCTGCAGCACCGCCATCAACGGCCTTCTCGATGTATGCACCGACAGCGGTGCTGCCATCCTTGGTGGCGGCATCTGAGACCTGAGCACCAAGGAGACCGTGAGAGGCCTTCTGGTTCTCAATGAGTTCAGTAGACACGCGCTTGGCAAGGTTGGAAGGAAGTGCGAAACCCACACCAATGCTTCCGGACTGACCTTCAGAGGATCCAGCGCTCGCAATAGCGACGTTGATACCGATCAGGCGACCCTTGGAATCAAGAAGTGCACCGCCCGAGTTACCTGGGTTGATGGCAGCATCTGTCTGAATCACAGGGATGGAGATCGAAGCACTTTGAGTTTGGGTCTGGCTTTGTCCTTGACCAAAGTCGAAGTTGAAGGGGTTAGAGCTATCTCCACTACCGGAGTCAGAACCCGAGGAATCAGGAACGGACGAGCTTGCAACCTGGATGGATCGGTTGAGCGCAGAAACAATTCCGGTGGTGACGGTGCCCGCAAGACCAAGAGGCGCACCCAGCGCAATGGTGAGGTCACCCACGTTGAGTTTGCTGGAATCAGCCCATTCAATCGGGGTGAAGGTGCTTTCGCTCTGAATCTTCAGCACAGCCATGTCCACGGTTGGGTCAGTTCCCACGATGGTGGCAGGGTAAATGTTTCCGTCGTTGTCTTGAACGGTGATCTTTGCATCTGATGCAGCACCATCAAGGGTTGCCACGTGGTTATTGGTGAGGACGTAGCCTTCCTTGTTCAAAATGACGCCAGAACCGGTTCCAGAACCCTCTGTGCCCGTCACAGCAATGGTGACAACGCTCGGGGAAGCCTTCGCTGCCACCGCAGTGACCGTTGATACTTCTTCAGAATCATTGATGGTGATGCCTTGAATGGTGTTTGACGCTGTGTTTGTAGCGTTCTGGCCACCCATTACGGTGGCAACACCGGCTCCGGCAATTCCGCCGACCAATGCGGCAGCTACTGCCACGGCGACGAGTGGGGCAACCTTGCTCTGCTTGCGCTCACGAACTGCTGCTGGTCCAACAAACGTTTCAGGAACTACCTGTTCAGCAGCTGGTGCTACAGGTGGTGGAGTGGCATCTCCCACGGGTGGGAAAAAGTACTCGGGAATTCCTTTGTCGTTGTTCTCAGTCATTCGAGAAGCTCCTTTCAAGCACTTTCAGCATTCCGCACAAGTCTGTGGGAATCCTATGACCAGCCTGAGTGTTGTCTGAGTGTTTATTGAGCAGAAACAACTGACCTCAAGTGCCTTCTCAGGCTAACAGCCAGGAGCTGTTCGACCTGCCGTGCAATCCCGTGCAGCCAAGACAGTATCTGCA
>ERZ1034361.280-NODE-280-length-36326-cov-5.730917_pt1 | contig 36326 bp, 34 predicted proteins | sample MGYA00520617_ERZ1034361 | MGnify/ENA primary metagenome ERZ1034361 (study PRJEB33736, sample SAMEA104284507) | Azolla filiculoides | biome: Urban; feature: Water surface; material: Ditch water | place: Netherlands | collected 2015-10-28 | depth 0-0.1 m ...
CAGTTACATTTATACCCCAAGTTCCTGAAGCTCCAGTACCAGTTAAAGTTGGTGCATAACTGTTGTAGTTAGCACTAGTTAATAGTGTTGCCCAGCTACTCCAAGCACCACTGTCATTATCCCTTTTTGACCTAATAAAATTATCTGCGTGAGCACCATCTGTTCCACTCCAACCTATTAATAACTGTCCTCCTCCAGCTCCATATGTATGCAATACATTTCCATAAGGAGTAGGATAGCCATTATTATAAACATTATATAAATTTAATCCAGAACTTCCTCTTGTAGTCCCAACATCAGCTGATGCATAATTACCTTGAGAATTCAATTTTAAAACACTTTGAGTATTCATATCTGTAATACCGTAACCTGCAATAGTAGTAGGTTTACCAGTAATACCACTCCATACTGTTGTACCAGCAGGACCAGTAGCTCCAGTAGCACCAGTTGGTCCTTGTGGTCCAGTTGCACCAGTTGCTCCGTTAGTTCCATTAGTTCCAGCTGCACCAGTAGCTCCAGTTAATCCAATAGGACCTTGTGGTCCAGTAGCACCATTTGCTCCAGCAGAACCAGTATCACCTTTGTCTCCTTTAGCACCAGTTGCACCAGTAGCTCCTGCAGAACCAGTTGCACCAGTAGCTCCCTGAATACCTTGAATACCTTGAGGACCTTGCGGACCAGTAGGACCAGTAGGACCAGTTACTGTACCATTTACCCAAGATGTACCATTATAAATGATACCTTGATTAGTAGCTGGACTTGTTATAGCAACATTATTTAAGTCTGCTATACCAATAACTTCAGAAGCACTAACCCAAGATACACTTCCAGCAGTAGCTCCAGCTTTTAAAAACTTTCCATTATTAGTTGTACCAGTTGCTGGAATATGTAAATATCCATCAGCTGTACTATGACTAATAGTTCCAGATGTAGTTATAGTTCCACCAGTAATAGCACCACTTGTAGCAACACTTGTAACTGTACCAGTATTTGCAGTAGCACCACTAGCAATACCATCAAGTTTAGTTTTATCTGCTGAACTCATTGAACCAGCAGCACTTGAAGTAGCAGCAGTAATACTAATTGCTGGAGTTGCACCACCACTTGAAGCTATTGGAGCAGTACCAGTTACGCTAGTTACACCAGAAGATGTAACATAAGCACTTGTATCTAAAGTCCAAGTATCTGCAGCAGTTTTCTTTAATAATCCAGTTGTACCAGTTAAAGCTGCAATAGCTGTTAAGTCAGCATCTAAAGGTTGTTTACCTGCTATAGCTGTAGCTTGAGCTGTACTTACGGGCTTATTTGCATCTGATGTATTGTCAACATTTCCAAGACTAACATCTGATTTAGTTACTGTAACATTTCCAGATAAAGCATGTCCATTAACTGTTGTTGTTTTATCAACTTTTGTACCTAATGAAGTACTTACAGTAGTAGCAAAGTTAGCGTCATCTCCTAAAGAAGCAGCTAATTCATTCAAAGTATTTAATGTACTTGGAGCACTATCTACTAAAGCAGCAACAGCAGTAGCAATATCAGTTGAAACATCAATTGCTTTATATGTACCATCACCTGCTAAGAAATTACCACTACCTTGATTTGTTGGAGGAGTATATTGAGTTATAGTTTCCCAAGAAGCATCTGCACCATCTGTACTAAGATATTTTCCAGTTTGACCAGATTGTTCAGGAAGTGCATCAAGTGGTGCACCGCCGACATTAATAGTAGCTCCAGTTGGTAACGTTAAATTACCTGAACTATCTATAATTTCGTTATCACCAATTGATAACCCGTTTTTTATTTTAAAATTTTGTGTAGACATAGGTTCACTTCCCCTTTGTTTTTATATATGTATTTATAAACGTGTTAATGTTTTATTAAATTTAACTTGAACTCCATTTACATTTGGCGTGTATAATAATTCAACATTTCCAGAATATAATCTAGTTTCAAATGTTCCTAAATTTGTTCCAAGTTCACCAAACATTGTTATATACGCAGTTGTTCCGTTATGAATAATCAATGCTTTAATCATCATAAATGAAGTTGATGTACTACATGTAATTGTATATTCTGCACTTCTAAATGTGCTTGAACTAAATGAATCAATTGCAACTTCAGTTGTTCCAGTTGTGTTAAAAACTTCAGTATTAATTAATGGTATAATCCATGTTTGAGAACTTTCATCATAACATTTTATTTCGCTTGTTTGTGTATTAAACCATAATGCACCATCAACTGGATTTTCTGGTTCTGTATTTTGTCTATAATATACTTCATGTAAAATATCATAAACACCATAACCAATTATTTCAACATTGCTTCCAACTGGTAAAGCTGAATCCAATGTTACTAATCTATTATTATCATTAGTAATATAATCAGAATCATCTAATTTAATACCATCTGCAAATATTTCAATATTATCTACTGAAAATTGACATTGATATTCAACTTGATTTAATGTACTTGTAAATTTTTTAGATCTTCTAGTTCCTAATGAATTTGTTACTGATTGAGACCAAGCAATACCATCAAAAACATATCTTGTATCGTCAAGATATAGTGATTGTCCTATACTTGGATTTGTTGGAAAAATTATTGCCATTATATTGTCTCCAGTGTTATAAATTCTATTTCGTCATTTAGTTCTAATGGAATATTTATTGTTATGCTTGTTCCATTTGATGCTGTAAATTCAGATTTTCTTAATTTTAATCTATTCACAAATACTTGTATAAATTGAGGTAAATAAACAAAATTATATGTTATAATATTAATATTTTGTACTTGAATTAAATCTGATTCTTTTAATTCTGGAATAGAAACACCTGAACTTCCACCATTTATATCCATCCAAATTTCAGTATCATTTATATCTATTTGTCTAATATATGTTTTACCATTTATTTGATTAAACCAAATATCTCCAGGATTTACAAGATTTGGAGCAGTTTCTTGGGCATAATAATTAGAAAACGAAGATATTAAATTATCTACTTCGGTTTTTGTATATGTTGTGAGTTTATCTGCTTTGGTTTTTTTAAGTTTACCAATTAATGCTAATTCTACCATTCCCATATTACGCCTCCGTCCATTCAGTTGAAACTAAATCACCATTGATATTGTAATTTAATGTTTGTGTAAAAAGATGAGTAGTTCCGTTTGTAGCATAATAATCAACAGATGTTAAATCTCCTGAAGTATAATTAAGAACAGTTCTATTTCCAGTAATATATTCAACTTCAATTAAATCTCCTTCGCCATTATATGACATAAGAGTAACATCAGTAGCATTTAAACGTTCATCTAAACGTTTCATTTCTGCTATAGTATTATCAGATTTTTTTAAATATATATTGCCATCATGAAGATTTACTGCCAATTCGCCTAGAGCAAGAGCACTAGATTGAGGTTTCTTTTCTTCAACATTGCTTCTTTTATGAGTAATTACGTTTGCCATTATTTAATGTCCTATTTAAACATATATATGTTTAGTATTGTGTTATATTAATACTATTTATAAATTAAAAATTAGGAAATTAAATAATAGAAAATGGAAAAAATCAATTCCCCTTATATAAAGAATATAAGATAAAAAAAATCCAGCCAACAGAATTAACTGAAGACTGGATTAAAAATATTACTAAAGAAGTGAAAGAACTTAGTTATAAGTTCCTCCATCAATTAGATCTGAATTTTCCCAAAGACCTGAAGTACTATTGAATCTAACAATTTGACCATCTGTTGCTGATTCTAAATTAGTAACAAAGTTTTTATAAACTAAGTTCCATCTATCAGAAACATTTGTTAATGTACCAGTTGTTTTATTTGTAATACCATTAGCACCTACTTTAAGGAATAAATTCCCTATTTGGAAGTCACCGTCAATTCCTGTGAAAACTTCTGAAGTATTTGTAGCATCTGGAACAAAATGGAATCTACTATCTGAAACTTCCCAACCGAAGAATCCAGTTTTAGCACCTGTACCATCATTATATTTGAATTCAATTCCTCTATCTTTACCATCTTGTAAAGCATCAGCTCCAAGTGTAAAAATTGGATCATCAATTTCAACTGTTGTACTATTAACTGTTGTAGTTGTACCATGTACAGTTAAGTTTCCTTGAATAATAGCATTTCCATCAACATTTAAGTCAGAATCTAAATCAGTGTTACCTTTTACATTTAAAGTACCATCTAAAGTAGTATTTCCATGTGCTTGAAGTGTACCATCAATATATGTATTACCTGTACCATCTGCAACTGTAAATTTACCATTATCAGCAGAAATTCCACCGTTTGGTCTAAATTCACCAACTAAAGTAGTTATACCATTTACATCTAATGTGCTATCAACATAAGTTGCACCAGCATTTGAAACTGTAAATTTATTTGTATTAACATTTATACCAGCATTTGGTTTTAATACATCACTAAAAGTACCTTGACCGCTTACTATTAAAGAACTTGTTGTTGTAATATTTCCATCTACATCTAATGTACCATGTAAAGTAGTGTTTCCATCAACATTTAAATTAGTATCAATATCTGCTGAACCTACAACATGTAAATCATCACTATATGTAACACCACCTGTAACATCTAATGAACCAGCAATTAATGTATTACCTACTGCATCAACTGTAAATTTATTTGTATTTACTGCAATTCCACCATTAAGATTAGCTAATGAATCTAAAGTTGAAATACCTGCAACATGTAAAGTTCCACTTGTATGAACGTTTCCTGTTCCATCTTGTACTGTAAATTTAGTACTATCTACTGCAATTCCACCGTCTGCATTTAAGAAACCAGCTAAAGTAGTTGTTCCACTTACATCAAGAGTTCCTGAAATATCTGTATTACCATTTGTTTGTACTGTAAATTTATTACTTCCAACAGTTATTGCTGAATTAAATTGAGTAGCACCTTGTAATGTTGTATCTCCAGCAACTTCTAAAGTTCCGCCTGTATAAAGATCACCTGTACCATCTGCAACTGTAAATTTACCATTATCTGAGTTTAATCCACCGTAAATACTTGTTAAACCTGTTAAAGCAGTTGTACCTGTAACTTCTAAATTACCAGTTGTTGCAACATTTCCAGAAGCATAAGCAACCGTAAATTTACCAGTATTAACATCAATTCCGCCATTAAGACTTGAAAGACCTGTTGCAGTTAATGTACCATCAATTGAAACATTACCACCAAAGTTAGCATTACTTGAAGAATTTCCCCAATCAACATTAACAGTTGTTATTCCTGTATTTTGATCTGTACTTGCTGTTCCTGTAACTGCTCCAGTTACTGTAACTGTTCTTGTATATGATTTATCATCAGCAACAAGTTTAATTGTATTACTATCACCACCGATGAATAACTGTCTACCGACTATATCCCACCCTAACTCGTTAGGTTGTAATGATCCATTTGCTGGTATCCCAGATCCTCTTCGGATTTTAATTCTATTTGCCATTATTTTCTCCAAAATTTAAATTTTTTTAAATGTTTTTTCTATTATATAATATTTGAAACATTAAGAATTTCTGGGGATATATACCCCATATTTCTATTTTCTAAAAAGCACCACCATCAATTGTATCATCATATTTAAAAATCAAAGGTTCCCATCTAAAACTTGCACTTCCAACTGGATATTCTCTATAAACATAAAAAACATCATTTAAAGTATCATACCAAGTATCACCTTGATTTACACCTGTTGAAGGAGTAACATCACCTTTAAATGTTGTTTGTTCTAATTCTATTAATCTATTATTAACAGAATTTAATTTTTGAGCAGACCATGTATGATTTACATCTGTTGATGTATCATTAATTAGATTCGTAAATGCATATACTTTTTCATAATGACCAAGAATTTTTCTAAAAACATCATTTGTTATAGTATCTATATAATAATCGCTATTAATTCCTAAAGAATCATCTGGTAATCCTTCTCCAGTAAACCATTGTGAACCAGGAGTTCCAGGAATACTAACAGATGATAAAGTTACTTCATATTTAGTAGTATTAACACCAATATTATTTTTTGTGGTATTAAGTGTAATATAACTCATACTATACCTTCTTGAATTGTTAAAATTCCACCAAATAGAAAGTCTTTACTTCCATCTCCATAATCTATATACACATTATAATCACATTGTGTTTCTCTGAATCCTTCACTTTCATTTCCACCAAGTAATTCATTAACTAAAATAATAACATCATCTGCTTTTACAATAATTTTAAAACTACTTTCAGCATCTATATGTATAGAATTTGAATAATCTAATTCTATTCCACTTAATGTTTTTAATTTAAATTTTGGTATACTATTACCTATTGGATAAGGTAAAGCAACATCAATAGATAAATCATCATTTGTTCTTGCATTAAGTGGTGTTTCTGTATCTAAAAATGTCATTTTATACCTCTTATTCTTTATATGTTTCTATTTATATTATTTAACTGTTGTTAATGCTGAAGTTCCAGTATTAATAAAATTAATTTGAATAAAATCAGTAACATAGCTTGGTGAAAATATAACATCTATAATAAGTTTATTATTTGCTTTATCATGCGAAACACTAACAGAAAAATCAATTAATCCTCTATCATTTTTTACATATTGTAAAAATCTGTTTAAATCATTTTTAATTCTACTAATAAGGAAATTATCTATTAATTCAAAAATAAAATATCTTGACGCTTTTTCCAATTCTTTTACCATATAATTAGATAAATTTCTTGTTGTTAATCTATCTAACGCAGAACTTTTTAATGTTGTAATTCTATTTCCAAATAAAAATATACTACCATTTGGACTTCTATTAAATGAATTAATACCTTTAAGATACATATCATCTATAAAAGATCTAGTTGGATAATATTGAAGATCTCCACCTATTAATTTTCCTCTTTCTTCTCCTGCAGAACTTGTCCATCTATTAAATTCTTTATCTGTTTTAACTCTTAATCCACAAACATCTCCAGCAAGATTACAATATTCATATTTTTTAGAAACATTATTATAATTTTTCTTATAATTCATTATTAAAAAACAATAATCCGAATTGCCAAATGTATTTAATCTAAAATTAATATTTTGGGCATATATTTCTTCTATAGTTCCTTCAAATTTAGGAATACCTACAAATGCTATAACATCTTTTCTAGAATCTGCAATATTTTTAACATAAACCGGTACTCTTTCATTTGCAATAATATAATCTATTTCAACTTCTTTATCAGCTGCTACATCATATGATTGTTCTAAATCTGAAATATTTGGTTCTGCTAAAACTCCACCGGAAAGATATATTGCATTTTCTCCAAAAAATGAAAATTCAATATCTTTTGTTAAATCTGAATAACTAGGGTGATCTCTTAAATCTTTATTTCCATCAAAATATACGTTAGATGTTAAAATTACATTTGGTAAAGATTCATTTAAAATAATATCTAGCTCTAACATTGTAGAAACACTTGGTCTAAAATCTAATGAATATTGATTTAGACTAATTTGAACTAAATTTAAAAATTGTCCACCAGAAGATGTTATTTGTGATAAATTAAAAGAAGTATTTTCTTCAAAAATTGCTTTAATTGAAATAAGACCGGTATTTAAATCAGTTACTAATTCAATACCATCAAAATGTCTGTAATAACCATCTATTGTTACTGTACTTTTAACAAATACAATAAATATATATTTTGAAATATAATTTACTTTTTCAATAAAATTTGTATTTTCTTCATCAAATGAAATATTAAAAATTTCGACAGGTTGTCCTTTATATAATACTATAAGTCCTGTTTCACCCTCAGGTATATCTCTAAAAATAGATTGAGGTTTAAATGTTCCAAAAATAAAAGATGTGTTTGCATCAAAATCTCTTTTATTAATCATCATAATAGAAATATCATTACCCCAATTTCCAGGATCTTTAGCAAAAAATTTTAATTGATTACCAAGACGTAATTTAACATCATCTCTTATATTATCAAATTCATTAGAATTATGAATTAAATAATTAGTAACATTTTCATTAATAGGAAACTCAGCAACAGAATTTATTGAATCAGATCCAACAGATCTTGATACATTAATATTTCCAGCATATTGCAAATAATTATAAACTTGCATCCAGTCATTATGATTTGATTTATCTTTTTCTCCAAATGTATTATAAAATTCTTGTAAAGTATTAATAACAGTTAAAGAATTACATGGACCTTTTTTAAAATAACCAGCAAAAAATGCTGATGATTTTGAGTTGTGTTGAAGTGTTAATGATTTATCAATTTCAGTAATTCCAACTCCAACAGCAGATGAATAAACATTTAATGCCATTTTTATTCCTTAACTTCTAATTGAAGATGTTTTAATTTTATATGTTTTAGTAGCAACTGTAGCTGGCGTAATAACTATTGTTAAAATACCACTTATAATTTGAACATCAAATGTAGCTAATGCAACATCACTAAAAATTTGTGATTCTTCATTAGTATAAATGTTTAATCCATCTAAAACATAAACAAGTCTTGTATGATGTCTTCTTAAATTTTCACCAGAACCTTCAGAAACAACTATTTGAAATTCTCCACCTGCCATTTCAGAAGCAGGAACTAATGCAATATTAACATTACTTAAACTACTTGAAGTTGCAGTAAATGAATTAATACACCAAATATCATTTGTTATTCTAGGTGTTGTTATTGTTGTTGTAAACACAGGAGAATCACTTAAAGCAAATACACCTGTTCCTGTTTTAGAACCTTGAATTTGATTTAATATTTGTGCTGATGTAGCAACAGTTGAAGCAGATGTTCCATTTGTAAAAGGTACACCTGTTAATGTTCCAGCAACACCTGTTCCACCATAAGCAGCACTTAAAATACCTGCATTTATATTACTTGAATTTCTATAATATAAAGAATCTTGATCATCAAGTAAATCTGCATTTAAGTTAATTACTTTTGTTGTACTATTAACAAGCATTGGAGCAGTTCCAGTAGTTGCAGTACTCCAAAAATATGGTGCTTTAACCCAATTTTGAAAAACAGGACTTTCAACAGGAGCTTTAAAAGGATCTCCGGGATGACTATGATCTGCTCTTGATGCAGTTGTACTTGTTCCTATTGCGCCAAGAGTTGTATTTTCAGGTGGAATAACTGTACTTAATCCTGTTAAACCATTAAATGAGGTTCCTGTAGCTATACCAATATTTGGAGTAATTAATTGTGCATTAACTTTTGGTGCTTTATTAAAAGAAAGTTCATAAATTGCATCTCTAATATTTGTTGAACTTAATTCTGAATTAATAGTTTGATTTAATTGACTGTTAAAATACGAATTATCAAAAAATAAATTTCTAGAATTTGTTAATTCAATTAATGATGATGCTCCACTTGTTTTCTTAAAAAATACTTTAGCATCAGCAACATTTACAAATAATTCACCATCATCTAAACTTGAAAAACTTGGTATTACTCCAGATGTAGTAGAATTTTTTAATGAAACTATTCTATTATTACCATCTATTTTATATGATGAAATTTTATCTGAACTCCATGTTTTATTTAATTTAGTATTAAAATCATCTATTTCTGTAATTGCAGTCCAGTTATTATTAAAAAAGTTATAAATTTTGTTTGTCACTTCAACAAAACAAAAATCATTTGTTTTTACATCTTCAAGATCTTCCATTTCTTGAATTGTTAAAACTCTATTAATTCCCGGACCAGTAAACATAGGTTTCCAAATTAATGAATTTCCTACAGTTGCACCATATTCTTTTGTATCTGTAGCATAAACTACTTCTCCTTCAATAGGTTGCTCTAATTTAAGATTTGCTTTAGTATCACGTCTAAATAATATACCTGTTAATGCCATTATATTCTCCATTATTTTAATTATATAACTATTTATAAAAGAATAAATTAACTTTAGTGGTTTATTATATAAATATATTATTAATATTTAGAAAGGAGATAAAATGTCTGAAGAAATAAAAGAAACCGAAAAGGCTGAAGTAGAATTTGGTGGTGTTAAACTATCAGGTTCTAAAATATTGTTATTATTGCCAGTATTATCAGCATTAGGTGGAGCATTGTGGGGTGGATTTGAATTCTACAAGGACTACATGAACATGAAAGAACAAATTCAAGCATATGTAGCACCAGATATTTCAGGTGTTGAAAAACGAGCATCATTAGCTGAACAAAAAGCAATTGATTCTGTTGATTATACAAGAGATATTAAAAGTTCATTACAAAATGATATATTAGGTGCTGAAGATAAAGTTGATAGACTTGATAGTAAAGTTGGAAGTGCAGAAGAAAAACTTAAAGTTATGCTTGATAGAGCTGATATGAGATTTGAAGCACAAAGAACTAGATTACAATCTGAAAACAAAGGTGATATGAAAGATCTTGAAGATAAAATCAATTCTGTTAAAACAAAGTTAGAAGCTGAAAATAGAAGAGATATGAAAGAACTTGAAGATAGATTGAATAGAAAAATTCAACAAGCACTTGATAATCCATTATCAAGATAGTTTATAAATAAAAATAAAAGGAAATTAAAATGGGATTTTTAAAAGGTATGTTCACAGAAGTTGACAATCAAACATTTGATATGTCTAAAGCGTTGGCAGCATTGTCAGTATTAACAGCATTAGGTTTAGCAATATATTCAGTAGTATGGAAAGGTGATACTTTTGATTTGAATGCATATGGTATGGGAATAGCAGCATTATTCGCAGGAACTGCAGCTTTACTTAAATTTAAGAAAGATTCTGGCGAAGTATGAGTCAAATACTAGGAGGACTTTCAGTAGTCCTTTTTGTATTACTAATGGGATTAGGATATCAATATAAAAGTATCCAAGAAGAATTAGTTCAATCTCAAGCAGAAGTACAAATTAAAGAAAACAGTATTAAAGAATTAAATGGTGCTATTGCAAATCAAAATGCAGCAGTAGAAGTAATTAAAGTAGATGTTGTTAAGAAACAAACAGTGTATAAAGATAGGATACAATATGTAGAAAAGATTGTTGAAGTTGAAAAAGCACAAGTTAGAGATTTAACAGGTGAAGCTGATTGTAATAAAAGTAAGGAGATACTAAATGACTTATTTAAATAGTGTTGTAATGGTAGCCTTAGTTATAGGATTATCTGGTTGTGCTGGTAAAACAGTATATGTTGATAGACCTGTTGAGGTTAAGATACCAGTTAAGTGTCAAGTACCAGTTATTAGTAAACCTAAACAAGGTGTTAATATGTCTGAATCTATGTTGAGTATAAAAGAGTATATACTTAAGCTAGAAGCAGCATTAGAAGTTTGTAAATAGGTTAAGGCTAATTAAAGTCTTTATGTGTTATACTATAGCATAAAATATAGGGATAAATATGGAAGCAACTGAAAAGAAGTTAATGGATCACGAGTATCAGATACGAGAGCTTAAAGTAATCATTACTGATACTAATGAGCAAGTTAAAGAGACTTCTAAGTCAGTTAGTCTCCTAGCTACTAATGTAGGTAAGTTAGATGTTATATTAGAGAAGATGACTAATATGAACGATACTTACTCTAGTGCTAATAAAAGACTATTTGAGAAACTAGATACTACAGAGAAAGCTTTGTCTGAATTAAAGGTAGATAGAACTTCAGCACTTAAAGATATTGATAACCTTGATAGTAGAGTCACTTCACTTGAAGGATATATTACTAAAGGTGTACTAGGTGTGTTAGCAGCAGTAGGTATGAGTTTAATGGGGTTAGTGTTTAAATGGCAATAACAACCATGTTAGATTTAGTAGGTGTGTGTATTCTATTAAGTATTGCAGCGTATGCTCATTATAAAATAGATAAAGATATAAACAGTAGATAGTTATATTTAAGCGTATTAGTTATGTTTAAGTATAGCTATGGCACAATTTGAAGTACATGTAATAGCTAATTTTAAGGAAAGATGTAGTATAATGAGTTATAAAGGTAACAAATGAAAGTTGATAAGAATAGAATATTAATGAGCTTTAAGTCTGATCTTAAGGCTTCTGAAATAACTAAAAAAGAATGGGATGCTAAGAGAGCTCTTTATGTTAATGAATCATATGGTAAAAACTATGGTAATGAGATAGAGGGTAAATCTGCTATTGTAACTAAAGATATTAAGAAGCAGATAGAATGGCTTATCCCTAGTGTTAGTGATGCTTTCCTATCTACGTCTGATATTATTAAATGTAATCCTGTTACATTTGAAGATAGTCCATCAGCTAGACAGAATGAGTTATTGTTAAATACTCAATTCTGTAGAAAGTTCCATAGATATAACTTTGTTAATAAATCACTTAGGGTACTAGCTACTGAAGGTACTGTGATTGTTAAGACTGGTTGGGATTACTTAGATGAAGAAATAGGTACTAAAGTTCCTCACATTACACTAAGTGAAGATGGTTCTGAGATGATTGCAGGTATGGTAGAAACTACTGAACTTAAAGTACTTAGAAACCAACCTACAGCTGAAGTATGTAGAAATGAAGATATCTATTTAGATCCTACTTGTATGGATGATATGGATAAGTGTCAATTTGTTATTCATAGATATGAAACAGACTTAAGTACATTAAGAGCAGATGGTAGATATAAGAACTTAGATAAAGTACAATATGCTAGTACAAGTGATGACTTTGACTTTGTACCACAAGATCCATATAGATTTAAGTTCGATGATAATGAACGTAAAAAGATGGTAGTATATGAATACTGGGGTAACTACGATGTAGATGAAGATGGTATTGTAGAACCTATCGTATGTTCATGGATTGGTAATGTTATTATTAGATTAGAAGATAATCCGTATCCAGATAAAAAACCTCCATTTATTATTGTACCATTTAACTCTGTTCCATTCCAAATGTATGGTGAAGCATTAGCTGAGAATATCGGAGATAATCAAAAAGTTAAGACAGCTATTACTAGAGGTATTATAGATAATATGGCTAGAAGTAATAATAGCCAAATAGGTCTTAGACGTGGTGCATTAGATATGAACAATAGAAAGAAATTCTTACAAGGTAAGAACTTCGAGTTTAATGGTAATCCTAATGACTTCTGGCAAGGTAGTTATAATCAAATTCCTGGTAGTGTATTTGATATGATGTCTATGATGAATAATGAGATAGAGAGTCAAACTGGTGTTAAAAGTTTCAGTGGTGGATTAAATGGTAGTTCATTAGGTTCAAGTGCTACTGCTGCTAGAGGAACACTAGATGCTTCTGCTATGAGAAGATTACATATGGTTAGAAACTATGCTGAGAACTGTATGAAACCATTGATGAGAAAATGGATGTCATATAATGCTGAGTTCCTAGAAGAGGAAGAAGTAGTTAGAGTAACTAATGAGCAGTTTGTACCAGTAAGAAGAGATGATCTATTAGGTATGGTAGATATAGATATTAATATCAGTACACTTGAAGATAACCATGCTAGAAGTCAAGAGCTAGGGTTCTTACTACAAACATTAGGTAATAGTATGCCATTCGAAATGACTCAGATTATATTAGCTGAGATTATTAGATTAGGTAGAATGCCAGATGTTGAGAAACAAGTTAGAGAGTTCCAAAGACCACAAGATCCTGCACAAGAACAAATTAAACAATTAGAGATGCAAAAACTAGTGTTACAAAATAAACTATTAGAAGCAGAGATAAATGATTTAGTTGCTAAAGCAGATGAGAATAGAGTAGATATTAAAGTTAAAATGGCTAAAGCATTAAGAGAAGAAGCTGCTGCTAGAAAACTATCTTCTGAGACAGATAAATTAGATTTAGATTTCATTAAAGCTGATGGTCAGTTTGATGATATCAATAAATATGATATGAGAAAAGAAGATATGAACTTTAAAATGCAAGAGACGTCAGCTAAATTAGCTGCACAATTAGAAGCTAAGAGAATGGATATGGATCATCAATCTACTGAGAAAGAGAGAGATAGACAACATCAAGCGTCTATTATGGCGTTTCAAGCATCACACCAAGATAAAAATATAGGAGTAAGATAATGAGTATAATTGAACAAGCAGCACAAAATGCTGCTAATAAAAGAAAAGCTGCAGAGCTTGATAAGATAGATAATAAAGTAGCTATGGATGGATTAGCTGGTAAAGTAGCTGCAGAGAAAGATGCACAGTATCAAGCACAAAGAATAGCTGAAGCTAATGCTAGATATGCTGCAATGCAACAAGAAGCTGCAAGAATTAATAAAGAAGGTATGTTTAGTAATAACTATGCAAGACCATCTACTACTAATGAGTATGATGTTAGAGCTTATATTAACAGAGGTGGTTCTCCTACTGGTACAATTGACTATGGTAATGATCCAGATACTAAAGCTAGGTTGAGAGAATTTAATGCTAACAAGCAGAAATATGGATCTATTAGTGAAGGAATAAGATAGTGGAAAACGTACGAGTTATACCAAGTTTAAACTTAAATAAAAAGTCAAAGCAAGTTGGTGAGTCAATAGCTGATCAACAGGCTCGTATTGCTAATGAGAAAAAAGTTAATGATGCTAAGAAAAGAGTGGCTGAAATCAATAAGATGAAGATACAAGATAATGTTAAGTTAAGTAATTATCTTAATATTAAAAGACCGGCTAAAGATACTGCTGTTGTAGAAAAGAAACAAGCAGTATCAACTCAACACACAGTTAAAAAACCAGTAGTATCAGAACCTATGAGTAAAGAAGCGGTTGCTAAAGGTAAGCAGATGAGTAATACGCTTGTAGATAGGTTTGCTAAAGATAAAAGTAAAAGTAAGATTACTTCAATGGATGAAGCAAAGAAGTTAATTAAATATAGAAAAACTTCAGATGAGCTTGAAGAAGAGGCATTAAAAGCTAAGTATATTGTTAAGCCATCTACTACTGAGGAAGAAGCTTCTAAAGAGCATGATAAAAATGTTAAAGAAGCTGTTCATAATAAGGTATTTAATGTTAAAACAGGTAGACAAGTAGATACTATTGTTGATGATTCTAAACCACAACCAGTTAAACAAGAAGAAAAACAAGTTGTTAAGCAAGTTGTTAAGCAAAAAGAAAAAGCTGAGCCTAAAGTAGAGCCTAAAGTAGAGCCTAAGGAAAATATTAAAGCTAAAGTAGCTAAAGAAGTTAAAGAACAAAACTACTTAAAAATACCTGATAAAGAAGCTCCTAAGATGAGTATGAAAGAAGATGTGGTAGAAAAAATTGTTACTAATAAAGTAGATAAAGAAGAACCTAAAGTGGCTCCTAAAGAAAGACGAATTAATCCAGCATTGCTTGCAGAGCAAGAAAGATTAAAAGGTAGTGAAGATGAAGCTGGTGGTGGTGTGTTTACATCTAATACTGAAGATAAGGAGAAATAATGGAAGAAGAACAAGGATTAGCACAAAGTAGTGTTATGCAAATACTAGAACAAGTAGTTGCAATGTTAATGCAAGGGGTGTCACCTCAAGAACTACTTCAACAAGGAGTACCTCAAGAGATTCTTGAAATAGCTATTGAAATAGTACAACAAGAACAAGGTGGAGATGAGATGGAAGAGCAACAAGAAAGACCAGACCAAGGTATGGAAGTTGGTGCTCAACGTGGTATGCAAGCTGTACCTCAGCAAGCAGATGTAAGTGGTACTATGGCACCTAATGCTATGGCAACAAGAAATCAAAGATAAGGAAATAGAATGGCAGGATTAGCAACAAACGTAAGTGGTAGTATGAAAATGAATAACATAGCTAATATTATTGGAGTTATGTTTATGAGTAGAACATATGCACATATGGCACATTTAAAAACAAGTAGCTTTGCTAAACATAAAGCACTTAATGAGTTTTATGATGAAGTAGTAGATAAGGCTGATGAATTAGCTGAAGCAGCACAAGGTATGGCTGGTAAATTAGATATTCCATTTATTAATATGGAAGGGGCTGTACTAGATCCTATTACTGCACTTACTGGACATCTTAGTAGAATTGAAGGATATGCTTCAACATGTAAAGAAGAATACCTTAAAAATATATTCCAAGAGATTCAAGCATTATATAGAAAAACTCTATATCTAATGAAAGAACTAGACTAGTTATGGAAAAGGGATTAGCAGAAACCTTAGCGTGTAACTCACCTAAGAAGACTCCTAGTCACGATACTAAATCACATGTTGTTAAAGCATGTGAGAATGGTAAAGAGAAAACCATTAGATTTGGACAACAAGGAGTATCTGGTTCTCCACATAAAGAAGGTGAAAGTGAAGCTTATAGAGCTAGAAGAGAAGCCTTCAAAGCTAGACATAAAAAGAATATAGATAAAGGTAAGATGTCAGCAGCTTACTGGGCGGATAAAGTCAAATGGTAGATGGTGGTACATCAAGTCCTGGCTTAGCTAGTACAATGGTATATGGTAAAGGTGATGGTAATACTGTAAAGCATTATTATGCTGGTAGTAAGAAGCCATTAGATAATAAAAAGAAAAACCAAAAAGGTAAAGGAAAATAAAATGAGATACACAGATAAACAAATGGCGGATGCTAGAAAAAGATATGAGAATTCTGATATGAGACAAGGTGATGAAAACGAACTTATAAGAATGGAGAAAGCTAACTCAGAAGCTGATAAGATTGGGTTTACTACAGTTAATACAAAAGATGTTAAAATGGCTTCTAATAAAGATAAAGCAGATGCTCAAAAAAGGTATAATTCTTCTGATATGAAACAGGGTGACGAGAATGAACTTATTGAAATGGATAAAACTAATTCACAAGCTAAAAAAACACTAGGAGCTTCTAGATTTAAAGCTAGACAAGCACAAATGGATAGAGAGAAAATAGCTGAAGAAGTTAAATCAGCTAATTATTTAAATATTAAAGATAAGAAATAACTTGGAAGATAAAAAACCTCTTATTAAAATAAAAGAAACTAACAAAGGTAAGTTTACTGCCCACTGTGGTGGTAAGGTTACTGGTGATTGTATAGAGGAAGGATTAGCTAGTAGAAGCGAGAAGATCCGTAAGCAAGCACAGTTTGCTAAGAATGTAAGAAGCTTTAAACACTAAAGTAAGCTAAGATTAAGTATAGGTATGTTATACTAATATTAGTTATACCACATAACTACATAAATCAAAAATAGGAGGAATTGCAATGGCAATTAACCAACATCCTACTGAAAACGTAGAATTAGAATTAGCAGAAAGAAGTGCTTTAACAGCAAAGTATGAATCATTACAAAGATTGAAAGAGAATAAAGACTTTCAAAGAGTAATATTAGAAGGATACTTAAAAGAATCTGCAGTGGACAAAGTTAGCTTATTAGCTACAGATTATGTTAGAAGAAACAATTTAAGAGCTACTATGTTCGAAGAACTTATGGCTATTAGTTCATTTGAAGAATACTTACATATGATTGATCAACTTGGTGCTCCAGTTGAAGATGAAGAGGATGAAGACATCCTAGACGAAGAATAGGTCTAGGAGTTTTAAATGACTGATGAACAATTATTTAATATGTCTGATGAGGATTTAGAGGAAGCATTTATTGAAGCTAAGGCTGATATGATGAGTCCAGATACAACATATGAAGAAGTTAATTCTGATTATGATAATAATGATGATGAAGTAGAATACTTGGAACAACCCGACGAGGACTCCGATGATGATACTAGTATTGAAGATGAAGATTATGAAACTACAGATGATGAGTCTGATACTACTGACGATGAGCTTGACGGAGACATCGAAGAGGAAGAAGAATACACAGAACCTGTAATGGAAGAAGCTCCAATGGAGATACAACCAATACAAAAACAAAAGTTTAAAGCAAATGGTAAAGAGTACGAATTCACCGATGATGAAATAAGAACACAGTTTCCAAAGATATTTGGTCAAGCTATGGACTATACAAGAAAGATGCAAGCCATCAAACCTTGGAGAAAAACTATCGATGCAATCGAAGGCGCCAAACTCAACCATGACGATGTAAACTTGATGATTGATGTATTGAAGGGTGACAAAGATGCTGTAGCTGCAGTACTAAAAAGAACAGGCGTAGATGCTCTCGATTTAGATGTAGATAATAGTAAATATGTTGCTAAGGATTATGGTCGGAACGAGACTGAATTAGCTATCAAAGATGTAGTAGATAAAATCAGTGTTGACCCTGAATATAATATGACGCACAGAGTGTTGAGTAGTGAGTGGGATGATAGATCATTTAAAGAAATGACTGACGATCCAGAGCTCATTGAGTTATTACATATGGATGTTAAATCTGGTATGTTTAATAAAGTTCAACCTATCGCTGAGAAGCTTAAAGTGTATGGAAGAGGTGCTAAGAGTGACCTTGATTATTATAAAGAGGCAGCAGGTATCTACTTTGGTGAGCTAAGACAAGAAGAATCACGACTAGCGGAAACAGAAAGATCTAGACGGTTTGAAGTTGAAAGAATAGAAGCAGAAAAAGCTAAAGTTGCTCAAGTAAGAGCACATCAACAAAAGATTAAGACTGTTAAGCAAGAGTCTGTAAAACGTAAAGCGGCTGCACCTACCCGAGCGGTTAGTGGTGCTAAAAAGAGTACTAATTATTTAGATGATTCAGATGAGTCATTTGAAGAATGGTACAAAAGTGTTGAAGCTCGAATGTAGCTTCTCACTAGATATATAAAGGAAATTATTTAAATGTCTACACAAATTTATGGTAATGGTACAACAACAGCATCTAATGGTGCTAACACGATTGTACATTTTTATGACAGAGCGGGAATCAAAGCTGCTAATGCAGTAAGTGTATATTCTCAATTCGCTTCAAGAAAAGAAATGCCTACTCAAATGGGAAAAACTTTCAAAATTAGTAAATGGCAACATCTATATGATTTAGATCAAGCTAATGCTGCATTCGCTGCTAAAGGATACCTTGGTAAAAGAGATCTTGCTGCTGTTACTGCTAAACTTAGTGCTACTGATGGTTCAGGTGCTGCATTAACTGAAGGTGCTGGTGCAATCAATAAAGTAACTCCTAAAAAAGTAACTGTTGAAGCTTCAATTGCTAGATATGGTTTCATGATTGAATATACTGACGAAGTTACATTATTCTCTGAAGATCCTGTTCAAGTTAAATATAGAGAAGAATTAGGTTACTTAATGAACCAAACTTCTGAAGATCTTGTACAAAGAGATATGTTAACTGGTGCTGGAATTGTTATCAATGCTGGTGGAAATATCACTAAAGCTCAAATGGGTTCTACAATTACTGCTGATGGTACTAACGAAGGACTTTATAAAGTTTCATTTGACGTTATCAGAAAAGGTGTTAAAGCACTAGTAAGAAACAGAGCACAAAGAAATACTGAAATCATCGTTGGTGATAACAAAATCGGTACATCTCCAATCAACAGTGCATTCTATGCAATCGTTGGACCTGAAGTTAAATACGATTTAGAAACTGCAACTAGAGGGGTAAGTTATGAGAAAGAATGGGCTTATGTTCCTGCGTTCAAATATGCTAACCAATCTAACATGGCTCAAGGTGAGTGTGGTTCTATGCATGATGTAAGATTCATTGAATCTGAAGGTGCTATGATTGATGCTGCTGCTGGTGCAACTATCCCAACTAACTATGCTGGTGATTTAAGTTACTCTAACAATGGTACTGCTGATAAATTTGACGTATTCCCAATCCTTTTCCCAACTAAAGGTTCATTTGCAACTTTAGGTCTTAAAGGTCAAGGTAAAGTTACATTCTATTCTAAAGCACCATCTGATGTAAATCTTGGTAATCCATATGGAACTAAAGGGTTCTTCTCTGGAAACATGTTCTACTCAGGTATTGTTTTACAACCAGAAAAACTTGCAAGAATCAACGTACTTGCTACAAAATAGTTGATCTAGGATTTACCAGCTTCGGCTGGTAAGTCTTTAGTTTATAGTATAAGCTGTATCTAAGTAGATATAGTGTATACTGTGAATACAGAAACAAACTAAACAACCAGAAAGGAATTAGAAATGAAAGACATTGAAGATTTAAAAAATGAAGCGGAAGCATTAGGGATTACTTATAGTGCTAACATTGGAGCAGCAAAATTACAAGCTAAGATTGATGCATTTTATGATGCAGACTCTGCAGGACATAAAGTTGAAGTAGAAGCAACACCTGCTGAGAAAAAAGAGATTAGAGCTAATGATGAGAAATCTGCTATGGCAATAATTAAAGAGCAAGAAAGAGCTAACCTTGAGTCTATAGTTATTAAACTAACTATGGTAGATAGAAGAGAAGCTAGTACAGCTACTGACGCTTACTTTGGTAACGGTGATGTTGCAATGAACATCCCACTTGATACATGGGTTGAAGTTCCTAGAATTATAGCAATGATGGCTGATGAAGCAAGAGCTATTACTCATATGGAATCAGACTCAGGTTCAGTACCTAAATCTGTTAAAAAATTCGTAGTAGAATATAAGTAACTATATTGAGTCCTCTTCGGAGGATTCGAGTATAGATATTAATAAGGATGTACATGGAAGTAAGTGATATAACTAACGGTTCTTTATCAACAACTAATGGTTCTGTTGTTTGGAGTGGCACAGGTATTTTTGATAAACTAATAAGTGCTGTAAATGCTAATATTCAAGCACAGTATGAAAGTGGTAGAATTACTGCTCCTGATTATGCTACAGCTTACGTTAGTAGTTTACAAGCTGTACTTCAACAGTCAGTTCTATACTCAGTTGAGGTAGAAAAGATTAAACTTACAAAACTTCCAAGCATGGTGAGATAGATGACAGCAGCAGATAAAAAAATTATATTAGAACACGGTAGTGATTATATCTTACAGTTAAAAATAAAAGATGATGATGGTATTAATAATAGAAATATGAGTAACTGGACATGGACATTTGATGTATATAGTAAAGCAGGTGTTATTATACCTGCACATACTAGTACAGGTGTTATACCAGCTAATGATGATTCAGTGAACGGTGAAGTTACTGTATTAATAGATAGTGCAAAGATAGATACTATACCTACTGCAATTGCAGGAGATGATGCATTTGCTACACAGTTTAACTATTATTATACACTGACCGTTGTACAACCAGGTACTCCTTCTACATCTGTTAGAGCTATGAGATTAATCAGAGGTAAACTGGCTGTAAGGTTATAGTAATGGCAATTGTTAATGTAAATGATAGAATAACGATTACTACAACTAATGATTATATTGAAGTAGGTACAGCTGATAAGATAGATGTTGTAGGTGGTAAAGATATAACTGTAGGGGCTAATGATAAATTAGCTGTAGTACCATTTCAAAGTGCTACAAGTATTGACTATAAGATACCACAAACTGTTATTGATGGATTAGCTACAGTAGAATCTCTTAGAGGTGACCTGCTTAATAGACTACTAGCTTTAGATGTAGGCTTAATTAGTGCACAGCAGTATATTGATAACATATATAATAATATAAGAGAACAAGTTTATACTGATCTAGATGTTAAATATGTATCTAATACTGATATTGCTGATATTGTTAATAATGCAATTGTTAATACAGATCTAAGTAACCTAAGTATTGTTACTGAATATGATATTAATGGTTATCCAACTGTTACGACTAACCTATCTGAAATAAAAGATAGATATATAGAAGTTGGAGATGCTTTAAGTTCATTTACTAGCCAATTAAATGCTAATACTACAATAAGTAGTAGTGCTCTATCTCAAACAAATACTTTAACTGCTAGAGTGGAGGACACTGAGGCAATCATTAGTTCTAATGAGTATGTTGCTGTTGGAGGTTTTACAGAGTATATTACTGGAACTCCAATTACTGGTCAATGGCGTTACACTATTAGTGGTTATCAGCAATACAGGGGCAATGAATGGATATCTATAACTAATGAACAGTTTAATAGGTACAATGTCTCATCAACTATAGCTGGTGCTAAGAGTTTGAGTACTGTTGGTGATGCTATTGTTGGATGGGAATATACTAATGGTGGAACTGGAGATAATCAGTTTAAAATAAAAGCTGATAAGTTTTATTTAGAGGCTGCTGGAAGTAGTACTACAAGCTCAGCTTATGTTCCTTTCGCAGTAGACGCTGCAACAGGAAGCATAGTATTTAATGGGAATGTTACATTTGGTAATAATCAAACAGGTACAGTTAATGATGCTGTAACAAGCATTGTTACCGATATTGTTAGTACAGTTGCTCTTGGTGATAAAAATATCAACATAACAGATAATCTTATACCTACTACAAGCTTTGTAGCTGATACTGATAGTTCAGGTTATCAATTAGGTGGTACGTGTTATAAATCTATGTCTTCAGGCTTAGACGTATTTGCTGAAGCACAATGTAATTTAGTAAATACTGCTTCAGAAATGTATAGCCCATATGTGGATGAGATGTCAGTACCCTATTACTATAGATTTGGTATTCAAGGTATTACATCATATCTAAAGTTTAAAGTAGTTACAATTAATAGTAATAATGCGATTACTTACGGAGATGTTACAAGTATTTTAAATCCAGGAGTAGTATTAGATGCTACGGAATGGTATCAAATAGATGGGATAATTAATCCATTTGGTGGCCTTACAGGTGCTAGTGGGTCAATTAGAAACTCATTAGGTGCAAAAGTTGGTATAATAAATAATTTCATTATACCTGAAGGTGCGGTTAAGTTATTACTTGGTTGGGGAACAGGTCCTTGTATAGTATCTAGGATGAAGCTGGCTAAGGTTACAGCTGAGACTCTTACAAGTGTTGTAGCGACTACTGACTTTGTAGAGAACTCATCAGCTGATGCCTTATTAGCTGCGACTACATTAGCAAACAGTAAAATGGCACCTAGTGAATTAAATACTGAACTTGCTAGAACAACTACAGTAATAAATGGTAGTAGAATAACTACTGGAACAATTGATGCAAATATTGTTAATGTAACAAACATAAATGCTAGTAATATTAAGACGAATAACGCTTTGGTAGGGCATATACTACAGTCTAGTGATTTTTCTACAATAGGTAATGGAGGGTTTAGACTTAAAACAAATGCTTCAGAAACATTTGATGATCCAACTATCTATGGAGCATATATCAGAGGTGGCACTGTTTATGGTTCTTACCTACGTGCTTCTACGATTGCAACTGACTCGTTAAAAGTTGCTAATGTAAATTATCCAAATAATTCTGGGCCATTTACATACCAACGTGTTGAATATGTTAGTAATAATAATTGTGGAAATTCATATCTTTATACTCCTGAACTTGTGTTCTACTCACCCTCTTATGGAACAGGTTATCTAGCTAATAGAATACTTAATTCAACACAAGAGCGTACAATCAGAGGTGAGAAAGGACAAGCATATCATGTATCATGGATTATTATTCAACGTAATACTGATAATGCAGGCTGGGTTACAGTTTGGACATCTGGACAAGGTGAAGGTGGTACATCTAATACTTTAGTAGAAACTACACCTTTTACAACCTTAGTTAAATATAGAGTAGGTTTAGCGGTTGATTGTGGAAATGGTGTGAATGTTTCAGCTAATATTTCTGGTGAGTTTAATAATTTTGATTAGGAGAATAAATGTTATTTATTGATTTACGAAAAGAAGATTATATTACTGATACAATTGATGAGTTTAATAAAAAGCGATATCATAATGCTTTTAATTATTATTCTGCATTTTCTAATAATTGTATAGATAATAACTTTGAACAGCAATCACGTGAGTTTAAAAATTCAGTATATGAAGCATTAGATAATTGTCAAAATATAATACTTGAAACTGCATATCCTATAGATGATTAATAAAAATAAAAGGGGTAATTAAATGGGAGTAGATTTATCAAAAATAAAACCAGCTGTTATTAAAGCTAAAGAGGTAGCTACTGTAGCTGATATAGAAACAGCCGAAGATCATTTTAATACAGCCATAGCTTTAACAAATAGTTACATCTCTGCTATTAATAATACATTATCAGATATAGCTAGTGATGCAAAACTTACAGCTGGTGAAAAACAAACAGTTAAAAGAGAATGGGAAACGATAGTAGCTGAGAAGACTTCATTAGTTAATCAAGCTGCTTCATTCGGAGTACCTAGTACTTCGTATACAGGTAAATATGATGCATTAAATAGTTATCTTAATATACCTATTGGCTCAGCTTTATTAACTAGTTTAACAACTACTTCTGAGATTGTATCAAGTACTTTTACAACTACGTTTAAGGAATACTATACAGCTAAGATAGATTTATTAAATGCTGTTGCCACTAAAGCCAAGGATGTAGCTGATAGTAAAGTTAATAGTACTTATGTTACAACAGCAATCGCTAATAGTGGCTATGTTTTACCAGCGGAAGTAGCTGCTGCAGTTAATAATAATGAAACAAAAATAGAAGGTAGTAAGATTGTTACAGGTTCATTACTAGCTAATAGTATAAATGCTAATAGTATTATGGCTAACACTATTTCAGGAGATAAGTTATTTGCAGATGCTTTATATGGTAAGACAATAGTAGGAGCTAATCTTACTGGTGGTGTTATTAATGGAGCCTATATTAAAGGTGCTATTATTGAAGCTTCATATATACTACAACCAACCACTTCAGAAGGTTTATCTGATTATAGAGGTGTTGATATAGGTACATTTGTAGCTTTATCAGGTGATTACCAAACATCTTTTATTGCGGCAGTTAAACCATGGGCTGATCTTGCACAGTATGAGAAAAACTATTTTAGTAATAATGAAGCTTTATATAAGGGTAGGGTCCCTGTTCTTGATAACAATCAAAAATGTTTTTTACCATTTAGATCACCTTGTGTATGGCAAGCTACTAATCCTTCACTGTCTTTAGGATTTGGTTCATATTACACTGGAACTATTGGAGCAACTTATTTTGACTTTACTCCATATGATGATTATACCTCATCTAATAGATCAAATAGATGTCAGAAGTTATCACCATTACTAACATTTAGTAGTCTACAACTTTGTAGTATGACTCAAGGTAATGATAAATGGGCTCCTTGTCAGATTGGTATTAAAATGGTAGATAGGGTTATTGTATTCCACTGGGCTCATGGTGATGCATATTTACAGAATGGGTATAAAGTGTTTACATCAGCTGGTTTTCCATTAACTCAAAATAGTACAGCTGATGGACAAACAAGTAAACAATGGGGAACTAATTGGGTTACATATAGTAGTGGATCTGCTACACTTTTATCATCGGATATAATATATACATATGATAGATACATAGAATATACTTATGGACCTTTCACATTATGTGCAACTATTGGACTTAATCCATATAATGGTATTAATATAACACTTAAACATAGTACAGTTACGTTAAGTAATTTTACTAGTAGTAATATTATGGCTACTGATCCAAAAGCTTATGGTGTATTATTTATGACTGGTAGTGCTATGCATGATGCTGTTTGGTATAGTGCTAACTTGACCATGCCAGCTATCACAGTTACATAAAGCATATACTAAGCATAGCTAGTGTATAATAAGTAATAAATAGATAAGGAAATAATAAATGGCAGTTGAACAAATTATAGAATCTGTAAGTATTAGTACAGCAGACTTTACGGAGTTAGCAGATAATATACTATCAAGTATGGTTACTCAAGCTGGTGGTGTTTTTGAACAAGTAATGGATAAGTTTGAAACTTATATTGATAGTACTGAAGTTGATGATATTCAAAAACAAGCAGCATATGCTCAGTTTTTAAAAGATGTATATAGTGATATAAATAAGCAAGCATTAAGTAGTGCTTTAGATTTATTAAAATCTAATGCTCAGTTATCTTTTGAACGATATAAAGTAGAGGCTGATTACAATGCAGCTCTTAAAAGCATAGAAAAAACTAACGAAGATATTATCTTATTAGGTAAGACAGCTACTAAGATGGATAGAGAGAATGAAATCTTATTAGTTACTAAAGCTACTGCAGATTCACAATTAGTTGAGCAAAGAGCTAAACTTAAAAAACAATATGGTGTACAAGAAACTACTACAATAGTATTAGGTGATGGTACAAGTAATTATATGCAACACACTGATGGTGTATGGTACAAAGTTAATGGTAGTAGTCAATTTGTTACAGCATCTGGTACTATAACTACTACTCCTATTGCTAATGGTGTTAAAGCAGTTGTTAATAGTCTTGGTATGACTACTACGTTAGCAAATACTACAGCTCCTGGTGCTATTGATAAACAAATAGCTGGATATGACTTTGTTAACTATAAAGATGTATTAAAAACTATGGATGAAAGAGCAGCGTTAATGCAAAATGCTAAAGTTCCTGAAACAGCTAATGAGAAAGCAGCTAGATTGTCATTAATTAAAGCTTTAGCTACTGAGATACCTGCAATAGCGAATTTAACTACGTTAGCATAAAGTATGATAAGTCAAACTGGTCCGTTTGTATATTCATTTCAACGGACATACTTTCAGAACTTCAAAGCTAACTTAGCACAAACCGCTATGTATAGTGGTAGCTTTAACGTCATGTTTGAAGATTACTGGAAAGAAAAAGATAGTAATGGTAACTATAAGTATAGACAGATAGATGCTAATGGTTTTGATATGGGAATTAGTATAAAGAATTTTGTACAGAATGTGTATAATGGTGATCAACAAATATGTTTAATAGATAAAGTATTTAGAGAGATAGGTCAAGCTGTTGCTGATGTATTTAATGCTGTTGGATTAGGTGGTTTAGGATGTGAGATTGGTAATGCTATATCAAAAGTAATGGATGCATTTACTGACGTATTTGGTAGCTTTATTTGTACAGCTACTGCAGAAGCCTTAGGTGCTGAATGTTATAGAGATTTTTTAGCAGAATTAAAAGGTTATCGTGATAGTAAAGTTATGACAAACAATAAAGGTAAAAGGATAGTTAGGTACTATCAAATACTTGGACCTAAGATTGTTGAAGCAATAGATAATGATGAGAATAAAACTGAAGTTTATACTATGATAATGAATGATTATCTATTTCCATTGAGAGATGCTGTTAGAGCTGATGATGGTAAAGAAGTATTTAGATTATACTTTAGATTAATGAGTCATATGGTTGATAAGTATGATATAAGAGTTGGTATGCATTTTAGAAAATGGGTAAAGGAATATAATGGGTTGTGTACAAACTAGTGGTAAACCTGAGACACTGCACCTAACCTGGGCAGCAGACGCTAAAGGTTATAATCCTACAGAACTAGGACTACTTACTACATATATAGACCAAACAATTGCTTGGCTAGGTACTATTGGATATACTGATGGTGATGTGTGCTGTTATCGAGTAGGTATTCCAGTATTACCTAGTGGAAACACTACGTTTATAGAAGAGCTATATACTCTTGAATTACCTGAGAATGACTACATTATGAATAGTGTAGAAATAGATATGATTAAAATTACCGCTAAGGGAACTTGTCATACAGGTTTTAATAATACATATACGTATAAATCAACATATAATCATAAGATACTAGCTAATTACTTTATAGATGGCGTTAATAATGCTACAGAGTATATAACTCCACCTATTAAAGGTCCTTTTCATATAACATTCCCAGGTTTTATGGTTACTCCAAGATATACTTATATAGATGAGCCTGAGTATAATTGTAATGTATCTAAGTATGCTGGATTAAATGCTCAGTATGATGGAGTTAGACAGACATCATTACCTACCATAGAGATACCATCTTATGTGGTTAAATGCTTTAATATGATAGCTCAAAATATGCAACTTGTATCAGAGTTAAGTGAGACTTCAACTGGAGAAAAGAAAGGTGACCTTGTTTACCTGAGTATTCCTAAACTTATACATAAGCTAACATTAGCTAAGACTAGATCGGATGAAAAGTTCTTTAATGAATATTATGAAGATCTGCATTATATAATGACAGAAACAGGACTAGATCAAGCTTTTAAAGATCTTAAGTATGGTGGTATGCTTGAGAAGCTTGATCTGATTATAAGGGTACCTGCCTCATATGAGAATGAAAAGCTTTTAAGGAGTTATCTAGAAGATAAGGATGTAGCAATACATTGTAATAAAACATTAACTACTATTACAGATGCTGATAGAAATACTTATTTTAACTACGTATTTGAAGCACGTATGGTAGATGAAGAAGCTTATACTGATAAAGGGATAAGTGATCATACAAAGAAGGATATGCTACTCGACGTAGATATACTTAATGAAGCTTTGAACAGAATAAAAGCTATATCTGACTCAAACTACCAAACAATTAGTAATGATGATTTATGGACAGTTAACCAATGGTTTGATACAAGTTACATAAAAACTGATATAGGGTCCATTAAAGCTTTAACTAATCCTAATTATAGTATGACCAAAGGTTGTAAGTTTCAAGAAACTTCCTTAGGAACTGATGGTAAAGCTGCATACACGGACGAAAATGGTGTATATCATGAAGCTGTTCCTGCTACTGATAGTTATACATATAATGTATATAGACACTATCATGTTAGAGCTAGTTGGTTAGATGCAGCTGATTATGCAAGAGTATCTGCTATATTTTGGACTGGATTTGACATAAGCACTTCTACAGACACTAGATGTGATTTTGATATGATTATTATTATAATTATTATTATATATTTAGCATATCAATCAGGTGGAGCAATAGATCCAGAGAGCGGTATGACAATAGCACAAATGCTTATATATGGGTCAGCAATAATATCTATTGGATTAACAATAGGAGCATTTGGTACAGGTAAGACTGCTAGAAATATGGCAATACTTGCAGCATTAATGTCTCTTGGTGGGAGTAGTGGTATTAACTATACAACTGCGGCTGGTTGGACAGCAACTAATTTGTATACAGTTGGCTTTGCACTATCTGTTGCAGGAACCGGTCTAGCTGTCTACCAGACACTAGAAACTTTCAAGTTTGATGAAGATATGGCTGAACTTACTGCTGAATTGGCTGTTCTGAATGCAGCTTCGATGTATGAGAGTGATCTACGGTTTGTGTATGAAGATTCGTACAGATGGCCACAAACAATGGTAGAGAAAGATCCATACGATAGCATTAGAAACATATATGAACCATTTACTACGTATAAAACTAAAGGGTTCAGTACAGTTTAAGTAATATGATGATATAATAGTTTATAATGATAATAAAAAGGACAATATTATGGAATGGCATCAATATTTAAAAGATAATAATCTGGATAATAGAACTTTTAGTGGTCTCGGTGATCAGGCTAAAAAAAGCTATTTTGATACATGGAAAACACAAAACGTAAATACATCAGCTACTAATGCAGCTACACCTAGTTTGGCAAGGTTAGGTATGGTAAATCCTGATCCTAAGGACATGGCTATTCTTAATGGGATAGATAAAACAAACCAATCAACAGGTATTACTTCAACGCTGCCAGAGGTTAAACTACCTTCTGTTGATAGTACATACGGTAGTTTATATGATGGTACTAAAGTAACTGATGAATATTATGATGCTGCTGAAAAATCTATTGATGCATTAAAAGATACAAACAAAAAAGATTCTACAGGATTCTTAGGTGTTGGTAATGAAGGTTGGGGTAATATACTTAAAGGTGGAGGATTAGCTCTTGCATTTGCAGGTTATCAAGATCAAAAGAAAACTAATAAATTAGCTAGAGAAGGTATGCGACAGGATCTAGATAATGCTAAAACTGAAGCAGCTGCACTAGCTAAATATAGAGCAGCTTATTCTGCATAATAAAATAGATTAAGGATAAATAATGTCAACAGGACAATTAACAGTACCTCAAGCCTACCAAGGTGGTTATCAGAATGCTTCAACTCCAGTAGTTGATCTAATGTCTTCATTCGGTAACGACTTAATTAAACAAGCAGCATATGAGAAAGCACTAGCTAAACAAGACATAGTAGATGCTAGAGACGCTGAAAAATATAATTGGGAAGTGGCTGATAGAAAAAGACTCCTTAAAAATAGAGAGACTGAAGATAAGTTTAATACTGAAGTAGCTAAAGGTCAACAAGTATATGGTGGAATCATTACTGATGCGTTCTCTCCTGAAAATGCTAATAAGATATCATTTAGTAATGATGAATTAGCACAGGCTAGAAAAGTTAATTTTGATCCATCTAAGATTTCTAATAAAAATATACTAGAAAAACTAAAAGCTCAAGAAGCATTGTCTACATATGCAGATAATGTTCCTACTGAACTTAAAGAAACTAGAGCAGATATGCTTCAAAGAATAGCAGATGAAGTTGGAACTCCTACAGATGATATTCTTAAAAGAGTAGATACTGCCAGAGCTGCTGAAATAGCATATGCTAAAGAATATAATAAACAACGTAATCAAGGTGATACTAAACAAGAGCAACTGGATAAAATTGATGAAAAGCTAAGGGATGCAAATGTAAATCTTGGAAAAGCAGTAAGTAATCATGATAAAGAACTTTATGATAGAAATAAGACTAATAAAAGTACCAGTTCAGATAAAAGTAGTAGCGATAGTTCTATAACTAGTGCGCAAGACAATCTTTTAAAAGCTAAAGATGAGATTATAAGTAAATTGTTTATTAGTACAGGTGACGTTAATGGTGTTATTAGCCGATTAGATGGACTAAATATTAAAGATGATAATGCTAAAGCTTATATACTTAAAAGTATAGCCGATAAAAACAAAGGCTCAATATATGATAGCCTTGGAGATACTAGTAATGAAGCACTTAAAGGATATTTTAATGAATATAATGCTCAAAAGAAATCACTTAATCAAAACCAAAGCCCATCACTACCTTCGTCTGCTGAGATTGAAGCTATTAAACAAAACATTAATGACCTAACAGCTAGAAGAGCACAAATCAATTCTATGGCTGATAATGGTAAATTAGCTAATCCTAGGGATGTTGCTCTAATTAAGGCTAAATCTGATTTAGCAGATTTACTTGGTAGATATAACATAGTTAATAAACCTGTTGTTGCTGATACTATAGTTAATAAAGATACTATAGCTAATAAAGATGTTACTAAACCACAAAACAATAGTAGTAAAGATAAAAAAGTTATTAAAAAGAAAACTACAACAGATGACGTAAGTGATGGGATTAATAGAAAACAGCCAGTTATTAAATCAGACATACTAGAGTCAATAAAACAAAATAAAACTAATGCAATGAATTCAATTGCTACTAAATTAAAAGCTTTAGAAAATAAAGCTATTAAATCTAAGGCTGATGAGCTATATATAAAATCATATAAGCAACAATTAAATAATTTAAAAAGCTCGCTAAAAGAACCAGCTACTTTAGGCAGTAGATAGTTATAATAGTATATAATTATCTTATTAATACACTAAACAAACCTTAAGCATAATTATGCTATTATATAGTATAATTAAGACTTAAGGATGTTTATGAATAACTTAGATATAGAAGAACTATTAGCTTATGGTGATCTTTCTACAAGACAAGAAACTGCTAATAGATTAAGAGCAGAAGAACAAGCTAAACTAGCTCCAACACAATCTTCTACTGATTCTCCTTTTAATGAAAAAGCTACGATGCTTTCAACTGCTAAGGCTCAAAAAGTTGCACTACTTGGTGCTAAGAAAGACACCCTACTTGGAATGTCTGATGCTGATACATATTCCCTTAAAGATGCTGGTAAAGTTAGAGGTTCCACTATATCGAATGGTGGTTTCTATGATGCTGTTGAATTAAAGCATGGTAATGCTCCATATGATATGTATGGAACTAATAATAAAACTGCTGGTAAGTTTGAGAAATCTGCTGCATCAATGGCTGCTCAAAGAAAACAAGTAGCTGATTTACTAGGTAAAGATATCAATGCTGTCACACAACAAGATATGATAGATGTTGGTAATATGCAACAGATTCAAATGTTAGCAGACCTAGCTAGAACTCCTGGTGAGAAAAGGTGGGAAGCCCCTTTAATTAGAAATGCAGTTCAAGCAGATATATCTGGTACTCAAAAAGATCAATATGGTAAAGCTATTCCATTAAATATACCTATCATGCATAAAGACTTAGGTACTTTAAATGACAGCCAGAAAAGAGGATTAGGCTTAGTTGGTAATATGGCTGGTGAAGATTCTACTACAATGGCTAGTAAAGATAATAGATTAAACTCTAGTTTATTTTATGGAAAAAATAATGGACTTGTTACTAAAACTTTAAACCCATCACCACTAATTAATGCTCCAATAGCTACAGATGCTAAACAAGCATTAGCTAATGTTAAAGAAGCATTAAAACAACGAGAGTCTGGTGGTGATTATACTGCAGTTAATAGGTTTGGATTTGCTGGTGCATATCAAATGGGTGCTCAAGCCTTAGCTGATATTGGAGTTGTAAAAAGAGGTACAACTAATAGAATGTTAAATGATCCATCTGTGTGGACAGGTAAATATGGTGCTTCTAGTTTAAATAGTTTTTTAAATAATAAAATAATTCAAGATACTATTGCAGATAAGCATTTAGAAAATATAGCTAGACAAGTAGCTCCAGTTTCAGCAAATTTAAAAGACTTTGGAGGAAAGGTAGCTGCTGCTCACTTATTAGGTGTTAATGGAAGTAAGAACTTAAAAGCACAAGATGCAAATAAAGTTTCTGGACATACATACTATAATATTGGTGCTCAATCAATTGATGGTAAACTATATAAACCTGGTGATAAAGCTCCTAGAACTGAACTTCCAATACTTACAGCTATGGATAGAGCAACTAATACTCTTAAAGGTTTTGGTTATATGGCTGCTGACCAACTAGCTAATCTTGCAGATTTACCAGTTGAAATAGTTGAAAAGGTAGCTACTGGTAAGAAATGGAAAGATACTAAAGGATTATATACAGAGGAGACTAAAAAAGAATTAATAGATTTCTTAGGGTATGATCAACGTTTTGCTCAAGCAGCAGGTGATCAAGCAGTATTTGCAGTTAAATCTGCCGTAGATAAAGGTGATTACTCAAAAGTATTTGGTGCTATTGGAAATGCATTAATGACACCAGAACTTGCTGGAGAAGTTGGTGGATATATGGCCAGCTTAATATTACCTGGTAAGATAATGACTACAGTACTTAGAGGGGCTTCTGGCGTAAATACTACTGCTAAAGCTATTTTAGCTGGTAAGAAAGCTTCAACAATGGCTGAAGCAATTAGTATGGCTGAAAAAGTTAAAGGACCTGCTTACAAGTTAGCTAATATATTATCTGGTAACTCACTTGCTGGCACACTTAGTTTTAGTAATATAAGTGGAGCTGAGCAGTTTGCTAGACAAGCTGAAGAGACTTATAAAGGATTATATAACACAGATATGCCTGATGAGCAAAGAGCTGCTGCAAGACTATTAGGATTAGTTTATGTAAATGTTGACCTTGCTATGGGTAAAATGATTATAAAAGGTACTGACCCTATATCTAAAATAATCCCTGGTTTATTGAAACAAATGCCTGAATCTGTTAGTAAAAGTTTTATGGGTAAAATTGCTAAAACAGCAGTTAAAGTGCCTGCAAGATTAACTGGAACAGCTTTAGAAGAAGGTTCTACAGAAATGTTACAATCTGTTATGGAAGAAGGTATGGCTTCATACAATCCTAACGTAGAGGATTATGGACTTAACAGAAGAGAAAGCCTGTATAATATAGGAGCTTCAGGTATATTAGGTGCAGCTGGTGGTATCCAAATGGCAGGTCCATCAACTGCTCTTTCATTAGTACCTGGTAGAGATAAAATAGATAGTAAATCTGCAGTATCTCCAAGTACAAAAGTTGATGATTCATTTAAAGAATTTGCAAAAGAAAAAGGATTAGATAAATTAGATCCTGAAGGCACTACTTTTATTAGTAAACTGTATGCTAGTTCTAAAGAGAATAATGACTTTAGTGAAATAGATAATATGATAGAACAGTTTAAAGCAGCGGATCCAGCTAATCCATTAATTACAGTTTTTGGAGATATGAAAGATCACATACTAGGTGGTAAACAAAAAGAAGCTAAGAAAGTAGCTACAGATGAAAATATAGGTACTAAAGAAAGTCTTTATCAATTACATAGAGATGCTATGCAAAGTGATGAAGGTACATTAGATGATGCTTATGAGGTATATAGTAATGGTAAATCTGTTTATGATTACTATAATAATACAGAACGGAAGTCAAATAGTAAAGATACTCTTGCTGAAATTGAAAGTAGTAGAAGTAATGCTGAAACTATGATTGTTAAAGACTTAACTGCTAGAATTGGTCAATTAACTGAAGGTATGCCAGAAGGGACTGAGATAGATCCTGTAGCAGCTCATGCTTTAATATCTGAAGTATCTGCTAAATCTGGAATAAGTGCAGAAGAACTTGTGGGTATGTTCTTAGTTGATAGAGAACTTGGTAACGCACCTACTCTTAATCCTATAATTGTTAACTCTAATTTAAACAATCCAATGGGGCCAGATGGTATAGAAGGTAAGGCCTTTAAAATAAGCATGCCTGATATGCAAGCAATTGAATCTCTTGAACAAGAGATACAAGCTAAAGATGCTGAGTATGTAACTGCCACACCTGAAAGACAAGCTGAGATTATTAATGAAGCAGAAGCAATTGGTAATAAAATAGATGAAATAAATAGTAGATATACTAAAGATGAAGTTAGTGCTAGAACATCTACTAGTACTGCTGAAAATACTGAAGGTATTAGTGGTAGAACTATAGATAAATATGCTAAGATGTTTAATGTAGATAGTGGTAAACTAGCTGCTGCTCTTGATGTATCATTTGCTAAATTTAAAATTATGAATATGAAGGGTGTTAGTAAAGGTGCTAATGATGTACAGTATTCTACGTACTTTGACAGTAAAGATGGTATTTTAACATTATTTGTTAAATATAAAACTGCACTTGCTGAAGGTAATGCTGAAGAAGCAATTAAAATCCTTAGACAATTAAGAAAGATAGCTAAGAATAAACTTGTAGCTTATAAGAACTTTGAAAGAATTTATGAAGATTACAAGAGATATATTTCTAATGCAAGAACATTAGATGATAAGATAGCTATCATAGGTGTACTAAGAAAGAAATATAAAGAGAGTCAATTTAAAGATACACCTAACTATAGTAGTCACAGGCTAGATGCTTTTGACGTAGCTATGGATATGTATAAAGATGATCCAATAACTAAACAAGCAATAATAGATGCTTTTGGTGTTACTGAAATAAAAGGTAAAAGTGATACATTAGCTATTATGGAAAGCATGCTAGAAGCAGCTGATCATGTTAATAATATTCTTGTAAAAGAAGGCCAACAACCAGTTACAATAAGTGGTACAGTCGTTGAATACAATGATGATAGAAAACGATATACAGCTGAGCTATCTAAATTAGAAAATGATTTAATAGATGCTGTTAAAACATTAGAAGATGTTTTAGCTAATGAAGATTCAAATGATACAGATATAAAACTAGCTGAAGATAAAGTATTATCTATAAAAGCTAGTGTTGGTAATCAAACAGAAGGTATTGAAAGAACTAAACAGAATAGAGGAAGATCTAGATTTATTGTTGATGAAGATATAACTGATATTAATGAAAAAATAGTTAAAGCTAAGAATGGTCTTGATGTTGGTACAATAACTAAGAAAGAAGCTAAAGAACTTAAAGAAGCTGGAATAGATACTACTGATATGACAATCGTAAGTAAAGTACCTAAAGTAGTTTCTAAAGAAGACACTGTCAATGAAATAGCTAAACTGAAACAAGCTAAGCTTGAAAAAGAACAACTTAAATCAGTTATCGGTAAAACTGGTGATAAACTAGAAAAAGAAATCACTGATAAGTATACAAATATAAGTACTGAAGTTTATGCAAAATTATCTAAAATAGATGCTAAGCTTGGAGCTGATGTTAAACAGAACACAGTTAATTTCCAAAACAGCTCTGAAAGATTAGCTACATATATTAAACACTTAGATAAGTTGGTAGAAGATAGAAAAGGCGTAGCTAAAGAACTTAATAAAATAAAGGTTATTAATAAAGCTAAAGATAAAGCAGAAGTAGCTAAAGGTATAGCTGATAAAGCACATGAAGCCCTAGTTACTGAAGTTAATGCTGATAGTTCTAAAGGTAGTTATGCTTATAGAGTAAAAGCTAGATTAAACAACATGATTGCTGCAATTAAAACAGCCCTAGGCGAGGCTATAGTTGGTGGTAAAGTTATCCTTAAATATGCAG
>ERZ1034361.283-NODE-283-length-36031-cov-5.178395_pt1 | contig 36031 bp, 19 predicted proteins | sample MGYA00520617_ERZ1034361 | MGnify/ENA primary metagenome ERZ1034361 (study PRJEB33736, sample SAMEA104284507) | Azolla filiculoides | biome: Urban; feature: Water surface; material: Ditch water | place: Netherlands | collected 2015-10-28 | depth 0-0.1 m ...
TAAAGATAAGTTTTCAATATCTTCAAAGTAAAAAGCCCTAGATTGTTCAGATACTGCTTGTAAAGAGGGTTGGTTACGACCTATGACAATGCAGGCATCAAGTTTGTATAGCCATCTAAGCCGCGTAAATTGCCAAATAGTCAGGAAATCATTTATCCGCAATCATAGGAATTGTTAGAAAAAGAGGAATAATCAAGCAAAAGTTTACTTTCCCAAAGCTGCTTTTAAACTTCTAATTCCTTCACTAACCATTGGTTCTGTCTAATTAGTTGCTTCCTTAGCTTCGCATTTATGCTTGGTTTCTACGTCTTTCAATTTTTCGGCTTTAATTCTAGCGGCTGCACCTTCGTAGCTTTCGCCTACTCGTGCTTCTGCTTCAATTTCTGATTGGATTATGCCATTAATCATCTTACCTTTGGCTTTGCGAGAAGGTTTAGCAGTGGGCGTGGTGTTGGGTTCGGTGGCTTTTTCGGCAAAGGTAAAAACTAAATGTGTCACAGCTCGCCCAGTTTTACGTTGCTCCCAAGCCACCTTAAAATTTGAATGGGTGTTAATGTCTTTTATGGCTGGTTCGATGACGTATTTTTTTAAATCGTACATTGAAATTCATATTTTTTCATTTTTAAAAAAATAGGCACGGGTTTACCTTACCAAAAGATAAACAAACCCGTGCCTCAAATTAAACATCAACAATCCAAACCAAAAGACCGTTAAAACTTATAAGTTTGAGATAAAAATAGATTTAATTTCAAAGGAAATTACTAGGTAGAGTCAAAGGGAACTATCGATTAAACTCTTTTATGGATTAAATATTTAATAAAGAAGGAAGCCATATTATTTGGATACTCTCCATCTTTTTTAGGATTTACTAATTCTGAAATTACAAACAATTGTTCTTCGGCACGGGTTAAAGCAACGTACAAGACATTGATGTTGTCCAGTAATTCTTCCTGTGATTTCTGGACATAAACCGATTTGGCCGCTTCTCCAAAACCTTCCACGGCTTTACTGTTGTCCACCAAAACTTTAGGCAAACCAAATTCATCTTTTTCAGCATCAATCCATAATTTACTTTTAGGGCTTTTAGCATAATCTTCGTCGGCAAAAGGCATAATCACGACTGGAAATTCCAATCCTTTCGATTTGTGGATCGTCATAATTCGAACCGCGTTTTTCCCTTCTGGCGAGGGAATACTGAATTTCTCGGCATTTTTGTCCCAGTAATTCAAAAAATCTGAAATTCCGGCTTGGTTGCGAACATCTCGATCTAAAACAATATCCAAAAAATATTGAACATAAGCGTTACCGTTTTGCGAACGAAGAAATTTTGAAACAATAAGCTCCACTGCTTCATAAAGTGATTTTTTTCGGATATCTTGAAAGGAAAGTGAAATGTCAAAATCCATCAGCCAATTTTCAAATTCGGACTCCTTTCTTTTGTCCATTCCTTGGGCGATGAAATCGTGAACTTCTAATTGATCCTGAACTTTTTCGGCGATAAAATGTAGGAAACGAGATTTGGCCTCCAAATCGGAATTGTTCTTCAAATATTTCAATAAATAAATGATGAATCGAACTTCGGTGGCGTTTTGAATCATCAAGGTTTCCGATGACAGAAGCGGAATTCCCTGCTCAGTCAAATAATTGGCAACCGCAATTCCGTGACTGCGTTTTCGGGTTAAAATGACAATATCTTTGAGTTCAAAACCTAGTTTTTGGACTTTTTGAATCGTGTTTAATGTTGCCAATAAATACAATTGGGTTTTGTCCAATGCTTCGTTGTCGTCTTCGCTTTCTTCTATTTTTGGAATGAAAGAAATATTCACATAACCACCCGTTTTCGCATTGCTTTTTTGATGGCTGTGATTTTGGTATAAATCTTTGTAATCTTCCTGCTCGAATTCATTGGACAGCAATTGAAAAAATTCGTTGTTAAATTCAATGATTTGCGAATAGGAACGGTAATTTTTGTCTAAATGTTCTAAAACTTTTTCAGGATTATTGAACGGATTGTGGTCTTTACTCAATTCGATAAATTGTTCCGCTTTTCCACCACGCCAACGGTAAATGGATTGTTTCGGGTCGCCTACAATCATCAAAGTTCCTTTTTCTCCGTCAATTTCACTCGATGTGGCGTTATCTATCAGCGGAATCAGGTTTTGCCATTGCATTTCGGAAGTATCCTGAAATTCATCGATGAAAAAATGACGGTAACGCTCGCCCAATCTTTCGTATATAAATGGAGCCGGCTGGTTTTGAATTTCACGATGAATAATCGCATTGAATTCCGAAATGGAAAGCAGGTTTTGTTCATCTTGAATTTTTGCCAATTCATTACTGACGGTATTCAACAACGACAAAGGTGTAATGTTTTTGAGAAATGCATTGTAGAAATCCCGCTTTTCAAAATTCTTATAAATACTGTCTAGAATTTGTAATAATTCTGGAATAATGCTTTCGATAATTGCTCCGTCCTTGGCGGTTTTATTGATTTTTATGTCTTCGGGTTCGTGGTAAGTTTTGTTTTTCGGATTGAATTTCCCTTCTTGAATGCTTTGCAAATGTTTTGGAAAATACCCTCCAGAAAATGATTTTTGGTCAATTCCATTTTTTTCAATCAGCAACAAAGTACTTTCTGCCAATTCGGTGTTTTCTTTTTCCAGAACTTTACAGGCTTCGGCGAGTTTCTTTTTTATTTCAACAAATTCGGAGATAGTTTTGTCTTGAAAATGAGTGATTTCATTTCTATTATTTTCATTGAGAACCAAACGACCAGTGTCGAGAATTTCACGCGAAATGTCCCAAGACTTGTCATCATCGGTTTTTTCCATCGTGAAATCGATGAGCAATTTGGTCAAAGTTTCGTCTTCTCCCGCTTGTGCAATAATGGCATCAACGGCTTCAACGAGCAAGTTTTCGGTATCTAAAGTTACTTCGAAAGTCATTGGCAAGCCCAAATCGTGAGCGAAAGCTCGAATAACTTTATGCGTGAATTTATCGATGGTAGAAATATCAAAAGCAGCATAATTATGAATAATGTGCTTAATAATTTGCTGTGATTTGGTTTTGATTTGAATGATGGAAAGTTCCGTTTCTTTTGCCAAATCCTGCATTAAATCCTGTGCTTTTTGGCTCGGTTCGTCTTTGGCAAATTCGGATAAATTACCCACGATTCTGCTTTTCATTTCGTGAACCGCTTTGTTGGTAAACGTAATGGCAAGAATGTTGCGATAGGCATCATTTTTAGGAGCAACCAGAATAATTTTTAGATATTCTTTGACAAGTGCATAGGTTTTTCCGGAACCTGCCGATGCATCGTATATGGAGAATGAAGGTCTTTGCATTTTGATTTATTTTTTTTTGTTAACCCTTTCAGAGTTTAAAACTCTGAAAGGGTTATGTTAGAAAACCTAATTTTCTTCTTATCCCGAATGCCCTAGCCCTGATGGAAGCGGCATCCTTTTCTTTTTTTCTTTAAAAAAGAAAAGATATAGCGTACAGCAGGAAATAGCTCCTGAAAAACACACTATCAATTAATTTAATAAAACTATAACGAAATAGAATTTCCTTTTCAAAGTTAATTGTTTAATTTTGAATAAAATATTTATAAACCAATAAACAACAATAATTATGGCTTTTGAATTACCACAATTACCTTATGCGTATGACGCACTAGAACCTCATATTGATGCACGCACGATGGAAATCCATCACACGAAACATCATAATGCTTATACCACTAATTTGAATGCTGCGATTGCAGGAACTGAATTAGATGGTAAAAGTATTGAGGAAATTTTAGGAAATCTTGATTTAAAAAATGGTGCTGTTCGTAACAACGGTGGAGGTTTTTTTAATCACAATTTGTTTTGGACAGTAATGTCGCCAAACGGTGGCGGATTGCCAACAGGTGAATTGGCTGCTGCTATTGATGGTGCTTTTGGTTCTTTTGATGCTTTTAAAGCTGCTTTTTCTAAAGCTGGAGCAACTCAATTTGGCTCAGGATGGGCTTGGTTGTGCGTAAAAGACGGAAAACTAGAAGTTTGTGGAACTCCAAATCAAGACAACACTTTGATGCCAGGAGTTGGTTGTGGCGGAACTCCAATCTTAGGAATGGATGTTTGGGAACACGCTTACTACTTGAACTACCAAAATAGAAGACCTGATTATATTGAAGCTTTCTTCAACGTGATCAACTGGGATGAAGTTGCCAAAAGATATGCTGCGGCAAAATAGTCTTTTAAGAAAATAGACTTTTAGATGATAGACGAATAGACTGAAAAGTTTGTTCGTCTATTTTTTTGTGTCTATTTTCTGTTTTAATGAATTCTAATGTTGGTGATGGAAAGCTTTTTTGTTGAAAACTAACAAAATTCCAACCCCAATAGAAATAGCTGCATCGGCTACATTGAAGATAGCATTGAAGAATTTAAAATGTTGACCTCCTAAAACTGGCAACCATTCGGGCCAATTTCCTTCGAATAATGGAAAGTACAACATATCGACCACTTTGCCATGAAACCAAGTTCCATAAGGTTTATCAGTAAATAAAGTAGCCAAATGGCCGTAGCTGTCATCAAAAATTACTCCGTAAAAAACCGAGTCGATGATGTTGCCAAAAGCTCCAGCAAGAATTAGAGAAATGGCCACAATCAAATAATTGGAACTATGTTTTCTTTCGACTGAATCCCAAAGCCAATAGCCAATTCCTGTAACGGCAACTAAACGAAAAACGGTAAGGAATAATTTTCCATAAATTCCTGGAATTACAGTTCCCCAAGCCATTCCTTCATTTTCTATGAGTAGAATTTTGAACCAACTTGTAACGTCAATTTGACCACTTTCGCCATAGACAAAATTGGTTTTAATATATATTTTAGAAAATTGGTCAACCAGTAGGATGATAAAAACTATCAGATAAGCTTTTCGTAAAGACATTTTGTAAATTTTAATGGCGCAAAAATAGGTAAATTCTAAAAATTAAATTCCAAATTCCAATAATTTATAAATCATTGTTGGAATTTGGAATTTTTATATTGAATTTTTCAATTGCTTATCGTTGCAAATTTTTTGCTTCGATGCTCATTGTTGCGTGAGGAACAATCAACAATCGTTCTTTGCTGATTAATTTACCTGTTACTTTACAAGTTCCATAAGTTTTGTTTTCTACACGGAAAAGTGCGTTTTTCAAGTCACGAATAAACTTCTCTTGACGAATTGCTAACTGTGAATTCGCTTCTTTCGACATGGTTTCGCTTCCTTCTTCAAATGCTTTGAAAGTAGGCGAAGTATCGTCAGTCCCGTTATTCAAATCGTTCATATAAGCACTTTTTATCAAATCTAAATCTGCTTGTGCTTTTTGTATTTTTTTAATAATAAGCTCTTTAAACTCAGCTAAATCTGCGTCTGAGTATCTTGCAATTTCATCTATCATCTTCTAATTATTTTGTAATTGATATTTTGGTTTTTATGTCATCGAATTCTATTTCTATTCCGTTGTTTATGGTGTCTTCAAAAACTAATACTTCTGTTAATGTTTCTGATTTTATATAAACTTCATTTGCCATTACGGCATTTTCTAATTCTGAATTTTTTTGCAAATGCACTTTAATTTTGTCTGTAACCTCAAAACCAGAATCTTTTCTGATGTTCTGAATTCTGTTGACCAATTCTCTGGCAATTCCTTCTTCTTTCAATTCTGGAGAGATCGTGATGTCAAGCGCAACGGTTATTCCGTTTGAATTGGCAACCAGCCAACCCTCAATATCTTGCGAAGAAATCTCCACTTCTTCTTGCGATAAAGTTATACTATTTCCCGAAATAACAATATCTATGCTTCCTTGCTTATCTAATTGACTGATTTGTACTTGCGAAAATGCCTGTATCTCTTTGGCAATCAATCCCATATCTTTTCCAAATCGGGGTCCTAAAGCCTTGAAATTCGGTTTAATTTGCTTGACCAAAATTCCCGAAGCATCGTCCAAAAGTGTAACTTCTTTCACGTTAACTTCCGCTTTAATCAGGTCGGAAACGGCTTCAATTTCGGCACGCTGATTCTCGTCAAGTACTGGTATCATTACCTTTTGCAAAGGTTGACGCACCTTGATCATTTCCTTTTTTCGAAGCGATAAAACTAGTGACGAAATCGTCTGTGCTTTCTGCATTTTGCTCTCCAACGATTTATCAACAAAGTTTTCAACGAATTTTGGAAATTCGGCCAAATGTACAGAGTCGAATTTTTCTGATTGTGTTGCCTGTGTTAAGTCTTTGTAAAGTTTGTCCATATAGAACGGAGCGATTGGCGCACCCAATTTACTAATGGTTAACAAACAAGTATATAAGGTTTGGTAAGCCGCAATTTTATCTTGTGCATATTCACCTTTCCAAAAACGACGACGACACAAACGAACGTACCAGTTACTCAAGTTTTCCTGTACAAATTCCGAAATCGCACGAGCCGCTTTTGTTGGTTCGTAATCAGCATAAGCTTCGTCCACCACTTTCACCAAAGTATTCAATTCCGAAATAATCCATCTATCGATTTCCGGTCTTTCGTTCATTGGAACATCGGCTTCGGCATATGTGAAATTGTCGATATTGGCATACAACGCAAAGAAAGAATAAGTGTTGTATAAAGTTCCAAAAAACTTACGACGAACCTCGGCAATTCCTTCAATGTCAAATTTCAAATTGTCCCAAGGATTCGCATTCGAAATCATATACCAGCGTGTGGCATCTGGGCCGTATTCAGCAATTGTTTCAAAAGGATCTGTTGCATTGCCCAAACGTTTAGACATTTTGTGACCGTTTTTATCTAAAACCAATCCGTTGGAAACTACATTTTTATAAGCTGTTTTGTCAAAAACCAAAGTAGCGATTGCGTGCAAAGTATAAAACCAACCACGAGTTTGATCGACACCTTCGGCGATGAAATCAGCAGGAAAATCTTGGTTTCCATCGATTTTATCTTTGTTTTCAAAAGGATAATGCCATTGTGCATACGGCATTGAACCCGAGTCAAACCAAACGTCAATCAAATCCGATTCGCGTTTCATTGGTTTTCCTGAAGCAGAAACCAAAGTGATTTCATCGACCACATTTTTGTGTAAGTCAATCAAATCATAGTTTGCTTCGTCCATATTTCCAATTTCGAAACCTTTGAAAGGATTTTCTTTTTGGAAACCTGCAGCGATAGATTTTTGGATTTCGTTATATAATTCTTCAACTGAACCTATTAACATTTCTTCTGTGCCTTCTTCGTTTCTCCAAATTGGCAAAGGAATTCCCCAAAACCGGGAGCGTGACAAGTTCCAGTCGTTGGCATTTTTCAACCAATTCCCGAAACGTCCTTCTCCGGTTGCTTTTGGTTTCCAGTTGATGGTTTCGTTCAATTCGAACATTCTATCCCTAACTTCCGTGATTTTGATAAACCAGGAATCCAGCGGATAATATAAAATTGGCGTGTCCGTTCTCCAGCAATGTGGGTAACTGTGCACGTATTTCTCTACTTTGAAAGCTTTATTTTCTTCTTTTAATTGGATGGCAATTTCCACATCGGCAGAACGTTCTGGTGCATCGCCATCTGTATAATATTCGTTTTTAACGTATTTCCCGGAATAATTTCCCAACCCGTCAATGAATTTTCCTTGCAGATTTACTAATGGAACTGGAGTTCCGTTTTCGTCCAAAACCAACATTGGCGGAACTTCGGGAGTAGCTTCTTTGGCTACTTTGGCATCATCAGCACCAAATGTTGGCGCGGTGTGCACAATTCCTGTTCCGTCTTCTGTAGTTACAAAATCTCCTGAAATTACTCGGAAAGCATTTTCCGGATTTTGATATGGCAAAGCCAATTGCATCAATTGTTCGTAACGAATTCCAACTAAATCGGCGCCTTTGCATTCGGTCAAGATTTGGTATGGGATTTTCTTGTCACCCTCTTTGAAATTTTCAAAATCGGAAGCTTCAGTGCTTGGAAAAAATCCTTTTCCAAATTGTTTTCCAACCAAGTTTTTAGCCAAAATTACTTTGACAGGTCGGAAGGTATATTGATTGAAAGTTTCAACCAACACATAATCGATTTTTGGACCAACGGTCAATGCTGTGTTTGAAGGCAAAGTCCAAGGTGTTGTCGTCCAAGCCAAGATATGAATGTCTCCAAATCCCTGAAGAAATGAAGGCAAAGTTTCGTTTAATGCTTTGAATTGAGCAACTATAGTTGTATCCGTTACGTCACGGTAACTTCCTGGTTGATTTACTTCGTGTGAAGACAATCCTGTTCCTGCTTTTGGCGAATAAGGCTGAATGGTGTAGCCTTTGTACATCAAATCCTTGTTGTAGATTTGTTTCAAAATCCACCAAACGGTTTCCATATACTTGGATTTGTAGGTCACGTACGGGTCTTCCATATCGACCCAATAGCCCATTTTTTCGGTCAAATCGTTCCACACATCGGTGTAACGCATCACGGTTTTTTTACAGGCTTCGTTGTATTCGGCTACGGAAATGGTTTTTCCGATGTCTTCTTTGGTAATTCCCAATGAGGCTTCGGTCCCTAATTCCACAGGCAATCCGTGCGTATCCCAACCAGCTTTACGCTTTACTTGGAATCCTTTTTGGGTTTTATAACGGCAAAATATATCTTTAATGGCACGAGCCATCACGTGGTGAATTCCAGGTAGTCCATTGGCCGAAGGTGGCCCTTCAAAAAACACGAATGGCGGGTTGCCTTCGCGAGTGGTTACACTCTTTTCGAATATGTTTTCTTTTTTCCAAAAATCAAGTACTTCCGATGCAACTGTAGGCAAGTTAAGTCCTTTGTATTCAGTAAATTTTGTGCTCATTTTATCCTTTTCTTTAATCGCGGTGCGAAAGTAAGAAATAGTTATGAATTATGAGTGATGAGTGATGAGTTTTTGTTTACCGCAAAGACACAAAAGCGCAAAGTTTTATTAAGAATAGAATCAAAACTTTAATGAGCAAACAAAAACAACGTTACATCTTCGCGTCATTGCGCCTTAGTGGTTGATTTTTTCAAGAAAAAACTGCAGACAAAACCTCCAAAGATTTTGGCTTTCTGAAGCCATCTAGATGAAAAGTGTAGTAATCAATCAGGATTTTCAAAACGATTTGCCTTTCGATGACATGGAAAATTTTTTGGTCGTTGTCGAATTTCAAAGCAATGAGTTTTTTGAAAAGACTGGTTTCGTGTTCCGTGAGTGAACCCAAACCGTGAAATGGCGTAAAAACACCTTCGTTGGCGTCGAAAAAAGGGAATTCCATCTCGGAAATGTCGGGATAGAAACCAAGATATTTCGTTATTTCCAGCATTAGAATCAAATGAAAATTGGCCATTTGGTCGTGATTGTCGAGCCAATGCAAGGCGGTTTCCAAGAAAGTAAAAAGAGCTTCGTTTTTCTCTTCTTCATGGATGGAATGGTGCAGAATTTCGGAAATGAACATCACGATGGTGCTCTTGAAAATATCCGAATGAATGGTTTGAAATGGAGTGGCAATCTTGATTTCTTTGAAGTTTTCCAAAGTTCCCTTGTTTTTATGGACAGCTTCGATTTCGAGAATGGTCAAGGGCTGAAAATAAGCAATTTTCTGGCTTGATTTTCGGGAAGAAAAAGCATCTCGAACAAAATAGGATTTCAATCCGTGCGATTGCGTAAAGCATTTTACAATCAAGCTTTTCTCTTGGTATTTGAGTGAAGAAATGACGATGGCTTTGGTTTTAATTTGCATTTATTGCTGGTTTTTTATATCTATCCAAAAACCTTTTCTCTATAACAAACCAAGAAAAAACAGCAAAGAATAATGTAATTAAAATCACCAAAAATGCCATTAAAATTGGGTTGTATTTCTCAAATAAATCATACTGCCTAAAAAGCTGAATTATTGGAAAATGATAAATGTAAAGTCCATAAGTGAAATCGCCATATTTACCAAAATTATTGAGAAAAGGAAGGGTGTAAGCGACAATAATAACTATTAATCCAAATGTTGCTGGATAAAAAACATTTATTTGAAAATGTAAAAAATTAGAAATTATCAATAATAAAACAGACACAATCAAAAGTTTGCTTTTATTATGTAAAACCAATTCAAAGTTCAAAAACAGAAAAATTCCAGTTACAAAGTAAACTAAATAACCGGGCAATTGCTTTGCTAATAAAGGTTTACCAAAATAATCTTCCATTATAAACCAATACAATAATGAAAAAAAGTAAAGACTAATTAATATAATTGAAGGTTTTTTAAATTTATTAATTGCATAAAAAATAAGTGGCAAAATAATATAAAATCCTTCCTCGACTTTCAAAGTCCATAACGATCCATTTACAGCACAAAGAAGATTGTTTTCAAATAAGCCTGGTAAACAAGGATGCATAAAATTTAGAAATATAGAATTCCATCCTAAGTATTGATACACATTTATGTCTGTAAAATAGGCTGAAAGACTGTAACTACTAAAAAATGCCAGAATTAAAACTGCAAATAACAATACAACTACATAGGCTGGTATAATTCTTTTGGCTCTTTTGATGAAATATTGTTTTAAAGATAGCGTGCTAACATAGCTTTTAGCTACTAAAAAGCCACTTATTACAAAAAAACCTTTAACCCCAATGGCTGCGTCTGAAAAATTGGATAAAAATCCCAGACTTTTACTTTGAGAAAGTTCACAGAGATGAGCCAATAGTATATTTGCGGCGAAAAAAAATCTTAAAAAATCAAAACAATTTTTGTTGTACATAACTGTGAATTCTTGATCTGTTTTGATAATAAAATTACCGAATAATCATTACTTTACTGACCTTAGTTTCAATCCCGTCTTGTGCCGAAATAAAAATCATATAAACACCCGATGCTACTTTGTGTTTTCCAAATGCAGTAGTATCCCATTCTATTGTTCCGCCTTCAGAAGTGGTTTCATAAACCAAATTCCCTTCGATATCTGTAATTTTTACAGTTGCTTTATTTAATAATCCTGAAATTTTTACGGTTCCCTCATAGTCTGGGCGAACAGGATTTGGATACACGAACACATTATTCAAATCTTCGTTAGCCGCAGTTGCAGTTCCTTTAAAAGATATCATTCCCTTGGTTGTGGCTATAAAAACTTCCCCAGTTACACTATTAATATCGATATCATTAATGGTATTACTTGGCAATGGCGAATTGGTTTCTGTAAAATGATATTTTGTTTCCTGTCCGTTTGGGGAAACTAGAAAAATACCTGAATCTATCGTTCCAATCCATTTATTGTTGGCACCATCAACAACAATATCTGTAATAAACTGTTCATACATTAACTCTTGTGCAAGACCATCTTCGAGAATAATGATGGGTTTTGTCGTTAATTGATCTTCAGATGAAAAACTACCAACGTTTGACAACACCCTCAATCCTTTTGTGGTTCCAATCCAAAGTTGATTATTATTGTCAACTGCAGCTACACGAGCATCAATACTAGGCAAATTCCCAACATCTGTACCCATTGTTATTTTTTTAAAAACATTCCCTTTTTCATTAAATCCTACAACACCATTATTAGTTGTTGCCATCCACTTAGTTCCATTTTTATCGATAGAAATCCTTCCATAGACACAACTATTGTAATTAGGAACTATAGATTTTATCGAAAAACTTTGCCAGGTTCCATTCGTTTTAAATACTTTTATTGCATTTTCTACTTGGCTATTGTTTATCCATAAATTCCCAGATTGATCAAATGCTAGACCGTTTACCCATACGTCATTAGTATTTGGAATTGCCTCTATTGCACTATTTATTGGATTATACAAAAGAGTGGGAATGTCATTTTCAACCTTTAACATACCCGCATCAAAAGAACCTATATAAGCTTTTGTATCATTATTAGGATCAACTGCCACTCTTATTAATGATTTGGCACCAAAAACTTTCTCAAAAGGAATATTTAACCATCCTGTTTCGTTAAATTTACTTATTCCATAACTTTCTTTTGGGTAAGGATTATAAAAAACATCATAATTGCCATAAACTGCCCAAAGAACAGTCGGGGTCTTTTGAAAAGCAAATATGTTATTTCTTGAAGGCCCAGTTGGAGTATTATTTTCTATAGCCGAAGACACTGAAATTGTTGTACTGTACATTCCGTTTTCATTAGTTCCAATATATAATGTGTCGTCAATATTTGTTGCACAAGTGAAACTTACAGTTGTTCCTACAATTTGACCGCTAGTAATTTGACGAACAACTGCCATTTGCTTGTTATAAACAGAAACCGTCGCTGGTGTAGTTATCATTAAATAATTATCTGAAGCTCTCATATCGACAGCGGCTTGAGAAAGTTGTAATAATCCGTTAAAGGAATTTGTTGCCGAATCGTATTTCTGAACATTTCCAGAAGCATTAATAGCTATAAGTTGTGTGTCGAAAGCTTCAACACTAGACCAACTTCCTGATGCAATTAAACTCCACTGATTGAAATCTACTAAGTTTTTATTCGTACTATCGGCTTTTCTAATTCCATCGATTGTGGCTGCATATATAAAACCATTGAAAACAGTGGTCTGCGTCACACTTATTTCGGCTCCATTGTTTCCAATAAAATAAGTGTCGCCAAAAAGCATTGTAGCCAAATTGAATTGCACGATTCCAAAATCGCAGGAAACATAAACAATCCCGTTGTATTCCATAAAATGGTTAATCTTTTTTAGGTTCGCAGGAAGTTGTTTACTGATAATATCCACAATGTTTAGCATACTTCCATCGGCTTCGTTGATAACAACCATTAATCCATTCTCATATCCAACCAAAGTTTTATTAGTTGATGAACTATAATACAAAGAAGTTATCGTTTGCCCCGAAAGTCCATCAATAGTATTGGTTGTTTTTAATTGACCTGTACTTGTGTTTTTTGAAAACAAGGCGTTTTCTGAAGCAGCAAAAAGGGTGGTCGAAGATTGAGACACATCTCGAATATCATTATAAGAAAAATAGCCTTGCCACACCATGTTGTTTTGGGCAAAACTAATTTGCAAAAAAAGCAAAAACACAAAATATAGAAATCTGTTTTTCATTATTTGAAGAATATTTCGTTCACAAATATAATACAAACGAAAGTATTAGGATTTTGTTACCCACAAAAAAAAGCCTTTCATCAAATCTTGAATTTTCAAGTTGAAGAAAGGCTATTAATACGTCAAATTTAAAATCTAAACGATACCCTGAGCAAGCATAGCATCGGCAACTTTAACAAATCCTGCAATATTGGCTCCTGTTACATAATCTACATATCCAGTTTCATCGGTTCCGTATTTTTTGCATTGATTGTGAATTCCAACCATAATCTCTTTTAGTCTATTATCTACTTCTTCGCTTGACCAGTTCAAACGAATCGAGTTTTGAGTCATCTCTAAACCAGAAGCTGCAACACCTCCAGCATTAGCCGCTTTTCCAGGTGCAAAAAGAATTTTTTTGCCTAACAAATATTTGATAGCATCTAATGTACAAGGCATATTAGCGGCTTCGGTAACACAAATTACTCCATTTTCAACTAATTTTATGGCATCTGCTTCGTGCAATTCGTTTTGAGTAGCACACGGAATTGCGATATCGGCTTTCACTTCCCAAACTCGTTTTCCTTTGTGAAACTCAGCAGATGGATATTTCTCCACATACATTTCGGCTCTATTAGTTCCACTATCTCTCATTTCGAGCATAAAATCTATTTTTTCTCCCGAAATTCCGTCTGCATCATATATGTAGCCATCGGGTCCCGAAATGGTCAAAAGTTTTCCACCTAATTCATTTATTTTCAAAGCTACTCCCCAAGCCACATTTCCAAATCCAGAAATGACAAAAGTTTTTCCTTTTATTTCTTGCCCGATAGTATGAAGCATTTGTTCTGTAAAATAAACCACGCCATAACCTGTTGCTTCTGGTCGAATTAACGAACCTCCATAAGCTAATCCTTTTCCAGTTAAAACTCCAGTAAATTCATTTCTGATGCGTTTGTACTGACCAAACAAATAGCCAATTTCTCTTGCTCCTACACCAATATCTCCAGCAGGAACATCAATTTCTGGCCCAATATGGCGACACAATTCGGTCATAAAAGATTGGCAAAAACGCATTATTTCGCCATCAGATTTACCTTGAGGATCAAAATCCGAACCTCCTTTTCCGCCTCCCATTGGAAGTGTTGTTAAACTATTTTTGAATACTTGTTCGAAAGCAAGAAATTTAAGTACCGATAAATTAACTGAATTGTGAAACCGAATTCCTCCTTTATAAGGTCCAATAGCTGAATTCATCTGAATTCTAAACCCTCTATTGACTTTAATTTCTCCTGTATCATCAACCCAAACTACTCGAAAAGTTATTGTTCTTTCGGGTTCGGTAATTCTAAGAAGAATATGTTTACCATCATATTTTCGTTTCGAAGCTATAAAAGGAATTACTGTTTCAGCAAATTCTCTAACGGCTTGAATAAATTCAGGCTCATTTGGATTTTTGGCCTCAACTTGAGCCATAAAATTATTGATTTTTTCTTCCATATTGAAATAAATTAGTGTATCAAAATTACTATTAATCGTTTACTTAACCAAAACTTTTTGTTTTTTAAGAAAACGTTTTCGTAAGTCTTGCAAATATACAGTATATGAGAATATTTGTATCCAAATTTAATGATTCTTAACACCTTGTGAATGCTTTTTATGTATGTTGGAATGATTTTATTTAAAACCAAAACTATTGATGACAAAACACAAAAATTTGTGTAGTTTGTTTATATAATATTTCTAATGTTTATCGTTTTATCATATTTACATAGAAAACATAAGGATTGATTGATGTTTTTATATATTTGTAAAAAAGTAATTCATTTAGAATGATTCAAAAATTGATTGTATTTTTCTGTCTTTTCCTCTTCGGATTTTCAAATGTTGCGATTGCGCAATTTGGATTTTCGCACGAAATTGGAGTAATTGCTGGTCCAGTAGCCTTTCAATCTGACTATGGAGAAAGACACGATTTATCAACAAATGCTGGTAATTCAGGATTTGGAATCGGTTTAATTCATTATATGAATTTCTCTTACACAGCTGAATGTAATTGTTATACTCCTGAAACATATTTTAATGACCATTTCAAATTAAGAAGCGAATTGTCATATAACAAAACTAATTTCGACCATTTTGGGCAATGGATTGAAGGAAACCCCTCATTGGGCAAAGAACAATTAAAAGCAATGAACGGAAGTAGTGCTGTTACCAATATTGGCATGCAATTAGAGTTTTTCCCTTTAAGTATTCGTGATTTTACAGAAACCATTGGAAGTTTTGGGCCATTTATTAGCCTTGGAGGACAATACAGTTTTTATAATACAAAAGCTTGGTCAACAATGGGGCCTTTAGGAACGCCATTAACTACTTTTCCAAAATATTTAACCCCAACAGATGATCGCTCTTATGGTTTTTCTACTGAATCAAGTTCGGTTTGGTCGGTAGTTTCAAGTGTGGGAACTCGTTACAAACTTTCTCCATTATCTGATTTAATGGTCGATTTAAGATTGCAATATTATTTTTCTGACTGGGTAGATGGATTAAAACCCAATCCAGACCTTTATAAAGAAAATAAGGCTAACGACTGGCTGATTTGGTTCAATGTGGGTTACATTTATTACTTACAATAGCCAAAAAATCAATACAAAAAAACCCAATTCTGAAAAATATTTCAAAATTGGGTTTTTTTATACCTCAAAAGAGCTTAAACCAACTTTCGAATACTCATCAAAATCCCGATGTGAAGTCCTTCGTGAAAATTATTAAAATTCAATGCGTCTTGAATGTTATTCAAAACAAAACCTGTTGAAGTTGGATACTCTGTATAGTTTTTGAAAATTCCATTTTCGAAATCTTCCTTTGTTTTTTCGATGGTTGAGAACAACAAAGACTTGATTTCATCTACTTCGTCTTGAGTTGCATCTTGTTCTGGTTTAGTTCCTTTTTTGTATTTTTCGACCAATTCATCCGAAACTATTATTGGCAAGCCTGAAAGTTTATAAACCAATAGTTGTTGTGTCACAATAACGTGAGCAATATTCCAAATCAAATTATTACCAAATCCTTCAGGAATTTTATTAAGTTGTTCCAATGTGTGTTTTTCTAAAATTTTAGAAATCATATTTCGGCTAGTTGTATTCACGTTGAATGCTGAAGTCATTTTTTTCGATTTTATAGTTTTTCAAATTTTCGATAAAAATAATCATTTTCCGTTGTAAATGGATTTTCTTTGCACAAAGAAATTGTACTTACTATTATGAACAAAATATACTACCTCGCTTCCTGCGATACTTGTCGAAAAATCATTAAATCCTTGCCTAAAGACCATAATTTAATCTTTCACGACATCAAACAAGACCCAATTACGGCTGAAGAACTGGAAGAACTGTACCGACTTTCGGGAAGCTACGAAGCACTTTTTAGCAAAAAAGCACAATTATACAAATCGATGGATTTAAAGAACAAATCCTTGACCGAAGCCGATTTCAAAAAATACATTCTGGAACATTATACCTTTTTGAGCCGTCCTGTTTTTATTATTGACGGTAAAATCTACATTGGCAATAGCCAGCAAAATATCCTTCAAGTAATGAAAGCTTTATCGAATGTCTAAACGAACGTTTGCACTCCTTCTCGCTACATTTGTTTCTATCATATATGGAATGACTTTTACGCTTGCCAAAGACGTAATGCCCCAATATGTCGAAGCTTATGGATTTATCATTATGCGGGTGGGTGGTGCTACAATTCTATTTTGGTTGGTTTGGCTTTTCAGCCGAAAATCTGCGACAATTCGGGAAGAGCATATTGAACCAAAAGATTACCCAAGAGTAATTGCTGCCGCTTTTTTTGGTGTAGCATTAAATATGCTTTCCTTCTTCAAAGGCTTGAGTCTAACTTCTCCCATTTCGGCATCAGTGCTAATGGTTTCAACACCAATAATTGTGCTGGTTCTTTCGGCGATTATCCTTAAAGAACGAATGCAAAAACGAAGGATTTTTGGAATTATTTTAGGGTTAATTGGTACTGCATTTCTTATCCTTTACGGCAAATCTGTTGGCAATGCTACCAATGCCAGTTTGGGGAATTTTCTAGTTTTTGTCAATGCTAGTTCTTATGGATTGTACTTGGTAATCGTGAAAAAATTGATGGACAAATACAATGCTTTTAACTTTGCCAAATGGATTTATCTAATTGGTTTTGTAATGGTTTTGCCCTTTGGCTGGAACGAATTCGAAGCTGTTAATTGGGCTTTAATGCCAATGGATATTTATTTAAAAATAGGTTTTGTGGTGGTGTTTTCGACCTTCGGAACTTATCTGTTGAATTTGCTTACTATGCGAGAATTAAAACCTACAACAATTGCTGTTTTTGTTTACTTACAACCCTTGTTTGCTACCATTTTTGCCATTAGTTTAGGAAAAGACGAACTGACTTTGGTCAAAATCGTTTCGGCTATTTTAATATTTGCAGGTGTGTATTTGGTAACGCAAAAAAAAGTGATTAGCCATTAGTAATTAGTAAATAGCTTTTTGTAGCAACTAATCACTAATTACTAATTACTCTGAACTTTTCTTATCTTTGAACTCTTTTTAGAAAATAATATGATACAATCAATGACTGGATTCGGTAAAGCAAGTTTGCAATTACCAACCAAAAAAATAACGGTAGAAGTAAAATCCCTCAACAGTAAAGGTCTGGATTTAAGTGTTCGAATGCCTTCGTCTTACCGCGAAATGGAACTGGGTTTACGCAACCAAATCGCCTTGAAACTCGAAAGGGGAAAAGTAGATTTTTCGATTTTTATCGAAAGTACCGCCGAGCAAACTTCCACGAAAGTGAATGTTCCCATCGTGAAAGCCTACATCAATCAATTGCGCGAAGTATATCCAGCTGCCGATGAAACCGAATTGATGAAAATGGCCATCCGAATGCCAGACACTTTAAAAACTGAAAGAGAAGAAATCGACGAAAATGATTGGTCAGAAATTCAAAAAGTGATTCTGGAAGCCTTGGATTATATTGCCAATTTCCGAAAAGACGAAGGTGCTTCTTTGGAGAAAGAATTCCAGTTACGCATTGGAAACATCCGTCAATATATGAACGATGCCTTGGCTCTTGATCCAGAACGTGTTCAAGCGATAAAAGACCGTTTGCAAACTGCCATTTCAGAGTTAAAAGTCAATGTTGACGAAAACCGTTTTGAACAAGAATTGATTTATTATCTTGAAAAACTGGACATCACCGAAGAAAAAGTACGTTTGACCAATCACTTGGATTATTTCCTGGAAACCATCAACGGAACCGAAGCTAACGGTAGAAAACTAGGTTTCATAACCCAAGAAATGGGACGTGAAATCAACACAATGGGTTCTAAATCGAATCACGCCCAAATGCAAAAACTGGTCGTGATGATGAAGGATGAATTGGAGAAAATTAAGGAACAGGTTTTGAATGTGTTGTAAACACAATTAATTGATACCGTAAAGACGCGATTAATCGCGTCTCTACCAAAAACAATATAAATGAAAAAAGGAAAATTAATAGTGTTTTCGGCACCATCGGGTTCAGGGAAAACCACCATCGTTAGGCATTTATTAAAGCAAGAAGACTTGAATTTAGAGTTTTCGATTTCGGCGGCAACCCGTGAAGCTCGTGGCGAAGAAGTAAGTGGAAAAGATTATTACTTTATGTCGCTAAAAGATTTTAAAACCCACATCAAAAACGAAGATTTTGTGGAATGGGAAGAAGTCTATAGAGATAATTTTTACGGAACGCTAAAAAGCGAAGTCGAACGCATTTGGGCACAAGGAAAAAACGTGATTTTCGACATTGACGTTGCCGGAGGGTTGCGCATCAAGCATAAATTCCCTGAAGAAACCTTGGCTGTTTTCGTGAAACCACCAAGCGTGGACGAACTCAAAAGAAGACTCAAGGAACGTTCTACAGAAAGCGAAGAAAAAATCAATATGCGCATTGCCAAAGCCCACGTAGAATTGGCAACAGCACCACAATTTGACGTTGTCATCAAAAACTACGATTTGGATATTGCGCTGGAAGAAGCCTATCAATTGGTAAAGGATTTTGTTTCTAAATAGTGATTAGTGAAGAGTAACTAGTAATTAGCTTAAAAATGGGCGAAATAAAATCATATAAAGATTTATTAATTTGGCAAAAAGGAATCAAAATTGTCTGTTTAGTTTATCAGTTGGTAAAATCATTTCCTCAAGAAGAACTATATGCTTTGACAAGCCAGCTAAAAAGAGCTTCAGTCTCTATTCCTTCTAATATTGCTGAAGGTTATGGAAGAAATACGGATAAATCGTTTAGTCATTTTTTAGATATTTCGAGAGGCTCATTGTTCGAAATCGAAACGCAGTTAATCATTGCCAATGAACTTGGTTTTATAACAAATCAGTCTTTGTATAAAGAAATTTTAAGTCAAATTGAAGAAGAATCTAAAATGATTAATGCTTTTTCAAAGACTCTGAAAAACTAATTACTTTTTACTAATCACTAGTTACTAAGACTATGAAAATCGGTCTCTATTTCGGAACATTCAACCCCATTCATATTGGGCACTTGATTATTGCCAACCACTTTGCCGAATATTCGGGTTTGGATCAGATTTGGATGGTCGTGACACCGCACAATCCGTTGAAGAACAAGCAAACTTTATTAGACGATTACCAACGACTGCAATTGGTTTTTTTGGCCACCGAAGATTATCCAAAAATCAAACCTTCGGATATCGAATTCAAGTTGGCACAACCCAATTATACCGTGAATACTTTGGCTCATTTGCAGGACAAACATCCGCAACACGAATTTTCGTTGATTATGGGAGAAGACAATTTAAAGTCCTTACATAAATGGAAAAACTATGAGGTGATTTTGCAAAACCACGACATTTTCGTCTATCCAAGAATTTCATCGGAACTGGAAACTTTGTCCTATAAAGACAATCCCAAAATTCACATTATTGATGCGCCAATTGTAGAAATTTCATCGACATTTATTCGAGAAAACATCAAAAACAAGAAGAATGTTCGCCCACTTTTACCTGAAAAAGTATGGGAATATATCGACCACAATAATTTATATAAAAAGTAAAAAAATCTATTCAATTAGTAAATAGTAATCCACAAAAAAACCTTCTAGTTAAATACTTAGAAGGTTTTTTTAATTTTAGAAATAAAGTTTAGAATATAATTTTATTCGTAACTAATTCGCCATTTTGCAAAGTAGTTTTTACAATCAAAGCTTGATGACTCGAACTGAAATCTGTTGTCAAAAACTCATTGCTATCTACTTTGTTGTTTTGATATATTTGTCTTCCTAACAAGTCGAAAATGACGACTTTGTTTATCGTTTCTGACAAGGAATTTATTTTTATTTGTTTGTTTTTTACAGAAACTACAACTTTGTTTTTTTGTGTTGTTACAGTATCTGTTCCTAAGGTTTTACCATTGGTATAACGCAACACAAATCGATCATTAAATGTACCTGCAACAGTACTAAAAGTATAATTACCAGCGTTTAATTCAGTGATGGTATTGGTTAATTTGTCTTCAATAAAAATCTTTTGATTAGTCATTGAACCATCCACTTGATCGATACTTATTGAGAAAGAACCTTCAATTGTTGATCTGAATCCTAGTGGAACTTCGTCATTTTCGCTAAATGGTAAGGCACGACCTTGAATTGTTAAATTTTTACCTTGGTTCACACTGTAAAAGTCTATGAATTCTTGCCCATCAAAACTTTCTCCATCAAAAGCATTATCAATATCATTTGTAGCTCCAGCAATATACCCTACCAAGGTTTGTTTAAACGCTCCTTTTGCATTGGTTAGATTCAACCAAATACGGTTTTTCTCTATTTGTGCAGTTTTGCCTTTAGTGTTTTTAGTTTTGAAAAACTGGCTGTTATCCAATATTGCTCCTCCTGAACTTAAGCGCATGGCATTATTGAATGCAACTGAGCCTCCTGTAGCTTTACTTGTAGTAAAAAAAGCTTGTCCTGCAGCAATTTCACCTGTTGGAATTATTCCTCCGCTAACCGCTACTCCACCTGTTCCGTTATAAGATGCATAATCATCCGAAGTATATGCAAATGCTCCTGACCCAGCAGTTCCGTTTGTAATGTTAGATGCTAATTGAATAGCCGTGTTGTGTGTCCAAAAATAAATCGTTCCCTCTATAACAGTACTATTGGCTGACAAAAATTTATTGGCATCAATAGCTGATGGATATGGATTTCCTAACAAATTAGAGTTTCCGATAGGCCCAATCGCAATGCTTTTGTTTCCATTGTGTGGTGTTCCTGTAAAAGTAGCTTGATAAAAACTTGGAGGCGGAGGCGGGGTTGGCGATCCTATTTGTTGTCCTCTAATAATGTATCCTTTTCCGACGGTCATTATCGTTGAAGCTGATTCTGATTTCCAAGATTCTGGAGTGGCAAAATCATTAAATGAATAAAACATTCCAGAAGTATAAGCAGGAGATATAGCCAAATTTTGATTCGCAACTGGTGAAGACCAATAAGTATAGTCAGAAATACGAACCGATGATGTATTTCGTTTATAGATAATATTGCCTGAATTTATTGCGGCATCATTTATTTGTACTAAACTGCCATTGTTTTCGAAAGTTAAACTTCCTGCGGTAATTTTTAATTCATTGGTCAGGGTCAAAGTATCATTTGCATTAAAAGTAATCGCTCCTGAAGTTACCATACAAGAACAAGCAGTTACATTTCCAGTTGAGGAATAATTTGCAGCAAAAACAATTTTTTGATCTGCTGTAGGTGTTCCTTGTGACCAAGCTCCAGTCCAAGTATTGGTAACCAAAGAATTAATAACTACATTTCCAGTTGCCGATGAAGTACAAGTTCCGTTGGAAGCTGAAAATTGATAAGTTCCTTCAGTTAAACCTGATATTGTCATTGATGTTCCTGTAATAGGAAAATTAGTTACTACAGTTCCTGTTTGATATATCGTTCCAGATGCAGGCAAACCACTTAAGACTACGCTTCCAGTTGGGGTTGAACAATTAGGCTGAGTTATAGTTCCTACTGTTGGTGTTGCTATTCCAACTGTAACGGTTATAGGATACGATACCGTACTTGTACAACTAGGCCAATCCGTTTTAAGCGTTAAAGTTGCATTGTAAACTCCAGCAGCTGCACCCCAAGGCACATTTACTGAAAATGTATTTGGAGCACTTCCTAAACCAACATAAGATAAATCACTAAATCCAGCTGTATTAGCCGTTGAATCAAAATCCACAACACAAGCAGCTGGCGAACCCGTTGTGGCTGAATAAGCAAAAGATGCGGTGGTCGTATTTTGACAAACACTAGAATTTGAATTAATTAATGTAATGGTTAGTTCTGGATTTACCGTTACACTAAAAGCGGACGAATAAACCTCGGTACAACTACCACTACCAACAACGGCTCTATATTCCCAAGTTCCAGCTACCGAAGGGTTTTCAGAATAAACTGTAGTTGTATTAGCAATAGTAGTCCAAGTAACTGATGGTAGTAATCGTTTTTCCCAACGCACTACATTACCTACGTATCCACCACCTAATGTCATATTTCCGGTAGAAGAATTTAAACAAATTGGTGTGTTTCCACTATAAACTCCACCTCCTACTGGAGTTGGACTTACAACAATAGTTTGTATTGAAGAATAAGCAGAAGTACAACTACCGCTTTGAACCACAGCTCTATATTCCCAAGTTCCGGCGGCATAAGGAATTTCAGAAAAAGTGGTAGCGCTTCCGCCTGCCCAATTCCATCCACCACCGTTGAGTTGCTTTTCCCAATTTACAATGGTTCCTGTATATCCAGAAAGAGTTAAAGTTCCTGTAGAAGAACCTTGACAAATTGGTGTTGAACCTCCAGAAACTGTTCCACCAACGCTAGCTGGATTTACCGTAAAACTTAAAGCGCTTGTTGCTGTGTTTCCTGAAATAGTTACAGTAACCACTCCTGTTGTACCATTTCCTACTACTGCAACAATTTGTGTAGAAGTATTAGATGTTATAGATGCTACTGCAGTACCTCCAATTCTTACATTAGCTGCCATAGCACCAGATAAATTAGTACCATTGATAGTAATAGTACTTCCCACACAACCTGAAGAAGAAGAAATACTTGTAATTGTAGGTGCTAAAATACTAACATTCACGACAGAAGTTCCAGTACAACCCGAAACAGGATTTGTTGCCGTTACTGTATAAGCTGTATTTGCAGTTGGAGAAGCAACTATACTATTGTTTGATGTAGATGCAGTTCCTGCTCCAGATGGCAATCCTGCAGTTCCTGAAGGCGTAGCACTCCAGCTATAAGTATAATCAATTGTTTTATTTCCTGAAATAGTCACATTATCAATAGCCCAAAACCAATCAAATTGAGCATCATATTTAAAACGTATATAAAGAGTAGCTTGATTAATATAAGCGTTAAGATTAATTGTAGTTTGCAAAAAATCATTTTCAGCACCTTGTGTAGTTGTAGTAGTTGATAAAGTTGTCCAAGAACTACCATTAGTTGAAACCTCTACTCTAGCATAATCCGAACCATCAAAATCAAGATTGTATTGGTAAAATTCTAATGATAGACTGGTATAGCCAACTGTACTCATTGCTGGAGATTGCAAGATTGTGGCTGTTGTTGCATTTCCTTGAGCTGCACTATTCGATAAATAAAATTGACTATTATCATTAGAATGAAAAACCCTTGTAGGGTATCCTGAATAAGCATATGAATATCCATCCGGTCTCAAAGTCCAAGCAGCATTCGCCGGTGTACCTCCTGTAGAATTGTTTATTTTAGTCCAAGTATTTGTTGCTCCATTGAAACCTTCACTTAATAGAATTGTATTTTGAGTTGTAGGCGTAGTTACCGATGCTGTCAAAGTTACATTGCCACCACTAGCCACTGATGTAGGACTAGCAGATGTGGTAACGGTTGGAGATGGATTAACTGTAAAATTACTCCCACTCGTTGCTGTTCCTCCAGAAGTTACAACACTTATTGAACCTGAAATTCCTGCTGCTGGTACAGCTGTAATTTGTGTAGAAGAATTAACAACATAAGAAGCTGCATTTGTTCCTCCGAAACTAACTCCTGTAACTCCTGTAAAATTTGTCCCTGTTATGACTACTGAAGTTGAATTTGAACATCCACTAGAAGGAGTAAAACTTGATATTGTTGGAGTAGCTGTGACACAAATACTTGTTAATGACATATTACCATTACTAGTTCCTGCGTTCACAACTTTTATATAATAAATACCATTATTTAAGGTTGTACTTATTGTTTCTGTTTGTGCAGAATTATTGGAATTATAATTATTGGCACAATTAATCTGTGATAGCCCTGTACAAGAAGCTGTTGAAGAAATTAATTGCAAAAACAAATTTCTATTAGTAGTAACTCCAGTTATAGTAACATCCAAAGGACCGCCCGAAACTGTAAAAGTATACCAACCCTCTCGGCGAAAAGTCCCAGCAGAACAACTACTTATATCAGGTGAATTTTGTGTTACATCATTAATTATACCATTATCACATAAGCCATTAATTGTCAAAGAAGTTGCATTTGCACAATCTGCACCTTGCGCATTAGAAACATTTGATTTCATGAAAACAAACAAAACCATCAAGAACAATCCAATTGCTGATGATGGTTTTGATGATAATATAATTTTTATAACAGAATTTAAGTAGGATGAATTCATGAATTTATTGGCAGTGCTTTTCTATTTTACTAAAAATCTATTCTTTACACTTAATTGGGGTTAGCAAAAAATTGGCTTTTGTGGCTCGAAAATAGTTTATCTTAATCATCAAGAATAAAAAATCCGATGAAACACGTTTTTTATCGATAAAAAACAAAATTTAATATAAATGGATTGTTATTGCATAAATAAAATAGTTCTAGTTTAAAAAAAACAAGGTTTTTAAAACATTTACAATAGCCTAATTAACAATTCCTATGAAATTTTTAGCATAAGTCAAGTACAAAAAAACAAATGGATGAATTTTAGAAATAAAAAAAACTCCTTGTCAATAACAAGAAGTTTTGGATTTTTGAAAAAAATTATTGTTTTACTTTAGTAAAATTTCTTTGACAAATGCTAAACAAAAAATATAAAATGATAAAAAATGACACTATCTTGTTCTAATTCCTTACATATTTATTTAATCATAATTTTTTTACTGAATTCTCCTTCCGTAGTTTTGATATTTACAATATAAATTTCGGATGGTAGATTTTTTATTGGAATCTGAATAAGTGCTTGTTCTCTTTCTTTAACATCCCAATTGGCTATTTTTTGACCTGAAATATTGTACAGAGTTACTACATTTAGAGTTGCATCCTTGAGATTATTTTTGATGATTAGTGTTTTATAATTATTGGAATATAAAACATCTATTCCATCTCTTTCCCCGGTTTTTTCTTCGACACTCAAGGTTTTATCTGTGTATCTCAATACAAATCGATTGTCAAATTTTCCTGCAGCAGTATTGAAAGTATAGTTTCCGCTTTTTAAATTAGTGATAGTATTGGTCAATTTGTCCTCAATAAAAACATCTTGATTAGTCATTAAACCATCTACTTGACCAATATTTATGGAGAAAGAACCTTCAATTGTTGATCTGAATCCCAGTAGAACCTCATCATTTTCTTCAAACGGCAAAGCTCTTCCTTGAATGGTTAAATTTTTATCCTCATTAATACTATAAAAATCAACAAATTCCTGACCATCAAAACTTTCTCCATCAAAATCATCATCAATAGCATTTGTAGCTCCAGTTATATAACCCACCAAGGTTTGTTTGAAAGCACCACCGGTATTAGTTAAATTCAACCAAACGCGATTTTTCTCTATTTGTGCCGTTTTGCCTTTAGGATTTTTAGTTTTGAAAAACTGACTGTTGTTACCAGTTATTCCATTAACTCCAACACGCATATCATTATTAAATACTATTTTGGTTCCAGATATTGAAGGTTTGCTTGAGGCAAAGAAACCTTGTCCTGCAGCAATTTTACCAGTAGGAATTGCTCCTCCGCTTGGAGCAGAAGCAGTGCCTAAAAGATTTTCAGGAGCTAGTGCTACACCAACGCCACCAGTAGCATTATAAGAAGCATAATCATTTGCAGTATAAGGCAAGGCTTCTGGCCCATTATTAGAGGTGCCCTTTCCAATTTTGGTATTGTGAGTCCAGAAATAAAGAGTCCCATAAAGGACATCCTTGTTTTGCAACAAAAATTCATCTGCATCTAAAGCCGATGGATATGGATTCCCTATAAGATATGATTTGTCAGGAATGATTGATAGGATTTCATAATGGCCATTGTTTGGAACGCCATTAAAAGGAGCTTCCCAAAAAGCCGGAGGATTTGGAGGATTTGGCGACACCCCTCCAATAATATAACCTTTTCCTACACTCATGTTATTGGATGTCGATTCAGCTACCCAATTTTCTTCAGAGGAGTCAAAAGAATAAAACATACTCGGAGAGGTTTTAGGAGAAACTTTAATTAATTGCTGATTCGCTACTGGCGATGACCAATACGTATAATCAGTTTCACGGGTTGAAGTATTTATTCTTTTATATGTTATGTTGCCAGAATTTAAGTTTGTATTGTTGATTTGAACTAAACTAGCTGTATCTTCAAAGATTAAGTTTCCTGTCCCCGAAACAGTAACTGCATTAGTTAAAGTTAAAGTATTTGGCGAATTAATTGTTACATTTATTCCAGAGTTCACTTGGCAAGAACAGCCTGATAAATCCTCGGTAGATGAAAAAGTATCGTCAAAAACAATATTTTGTTCTGCAGTTGGCGTACCAAAAGCCCAAGATCCAGCAGACCATGTGTTTGATAAAGATGTAATAGAAATATTAGTATCTGAAGAAATGCAACCCCCTGCATTTTGAGCCCTTACTGTATGCAAAGAGCCTTGCGCTAATCCTGAATATATTAAAGTATTCGAAAATGCACCACCATCAAAACTATAGGTTTCGCCAACAACTTGTGTTATAGTAATTGTCCCTGTTTGTGTGGCACAAGTAGGAACCGTTTCTGTTAGGGTGGGTGCTAATGGAACATTAGGTTGGGTATTAATAGTAACTTGTTTTGAAGTTGAATTACAACCTCCAGCACTTTGAATAATAACATTGTAACTCCCTGCTGTCAATCCTGATTTAATATTGCTTGATTGAAAAGTTAGTCCATTATCAAAACTATAGAAATCCCCAGCATTTTGAACCGTAACCGTAATTGTTCCCGTTGAGACGGCACAATTTGGATGTATTACCGAAGTTATCACAGGTGTAGTCGGAGTCCTAGGACTTGTGTTGATAACAGTTAATTTTGCGGGTGAATTACATACCAAATTTTTTATAATCACGTAATAATTCCCTGGAGCTAATCCTGATTTAATATTACTGGACTGGAAAGTAGCACCATTATCAAAGCTATACGTTTCTCCAGCATTTTGAGGAGTAACAGTTATAGTTCCTGTAGGGACTCCACAAGGTTGAGCCGTTGTTGTAACCGGCATTGAAGGAACTAATGGCTGCTCATTGACTGTAACCGAAGTAGATAGAGAAACACAAGCTGCAGCTGCGATGAACCTAATATCATAATCTCCTGGAGTCAATCCCGAGAAAACACCTGTTGTATTAGTTACTGTTGTTGTTTCTGGGTTTGTCCCTATAATCGTATAAGTAATTCCTGATACTGGAAAAGGTACTGTAACAGTTCCTGCTGAAGAGGTACAATTAGGTTGTGAAACGTTTGCAACTGGAGCACCAACCAAGACAGACAACACATTGCTAAAAGCACTGCATCCTCCAGATCTAACACTACGACGAAAATACGTTGTTTGAGCTATTGCTGGTGAGTTATATGTTGCTGCAGTTGCACCTGCAATGTTGGTAAAATTTACGCCATCAATAGAAGATTGCCATTGATATGTGTAAGTTCCAGCTCCCATACCCCCGGCTGGTGCTGAAGAAGTAAATCCTGCTGGATTAAGACTTGCACCACAAAAACTCTGATTACCCACAATTGTTCCAGCTGTTAATGCAGAAGTTCCTGTTACTGTCAAGGTAAGTAAATTACTAACTCCCGAACAACCATTATTATCTATAAGCAACCTAAATTTATAAGTCCCGGGATTTGAAGTAAAAACCGTATAAAAAGGATCAAGTACATACTGATTTTGAGTATTCGTGGGGCCAGCAGCATTTACCCAATTTACACCATTATCATAACTCACCTGCCATTGATAGGTTGATCCATTAGGGTTTCCCGATAAAATATCCAAATCATTTTGACCACCACCGCCAACTTCTTGGCAAGCCGTAATATTTAAATTGGAATCTAAATTTCCCTGACTAAAAGAAACTACAGGTGTCGGCGCCGATGAAACAGACATTGCTTTTGTTGAAGTCACTGTACAACCATTGCTAGAAACGCTATAGGTAATAGTGAAATTTCCAGTTGAAACTCCAGTAACCACACCGTTAGTGTCTACTGTTGCTCTTGCCGCATTGCTTGACGACCAAGTACCCCCAGGTGTTGCAGCAGTTAGTGCGGTTGAAGAACCTGCACATATCCCTGACGCTCCTGTTATAGCTGCTGAGGGAGAAGGGTTTACTGTAAAGCTAACTGGTTCAGATACAACTGAACAACCAGATCGAGAAATAACCACATCAAAAACAGATCCATTAAGTGTAGTCGTTGGATTTGAAATAGTATAAGTTGAAGAATTAGCTCCTGATATATTGACACCGTCTTTCCTCCATTGATATGATACAGCTCCAGATGCTGTTGCAGATACACTCAAAATTACAGGATTACCTGAACAAACACTTGCAGGAGCAGTAGGTTGAGATGTAATTGTAGGTGGATTTGTTAAAGCTATAGTGACTGTGCGCGTTCTTGTACTACTAGAACAACCATCAGGTGATATAGCCTCTGCATAATATCTTGTTGATTGTTTAGTAGGTATAAAAGTGAAATTCTCTCCACTTGGTGAACTTCCAATTGATATACCTCCATTTTGTTGATCAAACCAATAAATGGTATTCCCAGGTGATGTTGCGTTTAAGGTTAAGCTTGAACCATCACAAACACTTGTAGAACTTGCATTAATTAACGTTGGATTTGATGGCAAATCATTTACTATAACACTGTATGTTGCAGTAGCTACTCCACAACTATTTGAAACATTCATTGTCAAAACAACTGTATTTCCTGCATCACCAGCAGCAGGTGTATATACTGGCGTTAATGTAGTTGCACCTGAAGTAATTGAACCTGCACCGTTTTCTGTCCATGCTATTGTACCGTTTGATGACGTTGCACCACTCACTGTTGCAGTACTACTTTGACAAATTGTTTGAGTTCCTCCAGCTGTTGCCGTTGGCATAGCCGATAAGGTTGATGTCAAGGTATTGGTTAATGTTGTATTTGTTACTAATCCGCTTATTGTTCCTGTCCCTCCTGTTCTTATTACATTGCCTGAACTTACAGCATTTATTGCTCTTACTTCAAGACCTGATAAAGTTAATCTATCATCATTTCCAGTTGTTGTACAGGTATAGGTTATTGTAATTGTTGAGGCTGTAACAACTATTGACGATGCTGTTATGTCTCTTCCTCCCCGATAAGCTATAGCTCCCGTTAAAGGTTTAAATTCAAAATTAGCTGGAGCCGATAAAATTATGGTTTTACTAGTAGCACTACTAGCGAAATCCCCATTGTTATTCTCATTAATAACTATATCGCCTAAAACAGAATAGGATGAAGGAAAGCTAGAGCAAACTGGAATTGATAAGTTGGGTTTTGTAATTGTTACTTGTGCGTTAACTACATTCCCAAACAAACCAACAAACAAAACCATGAACAACAAACGAATTGTTATTGATGGCCTTAGTGATATTGCAGAATTTATTTCTAAATTTAAGTAGGATTTCTTCATTAGGTTAAATTATATTTTTTTTGATAGGGGGCTACCGTTATTTTGTTTGTGACTCTAAATTCTTTGGTATTAAAAAATTTTATCGTGCAAATCTATAATCTGTTTAATATTGGTCAAAATATATTCGTTCAACCGCTAATTTAGTCGATATACTGTTGTTTTTTAACGAAATACAACTCCTTGATGCTTAATTATTAGAAGATTTATTCAGTTTTAGATGCACATTAGGCTGATTGGAAATAAAAATAACCCTGTCGGAATTTAAAACTCCAACAGAGTTAGCCAATCCGTCGCTCGGTATAGCATTATTTAATAATTATTTTTTTACTGAATTCTCCTTCCGTCGTTTTGATTTTCACAATATAAATTTCGGATGGTAGATTTTTTATTGGTATCTGGATAAGAGCTTGTTCTCTTCCTTTAACATCCCAATAGGCTATTTTTTGACCCGACATATTAAATAGAGTCACTAAATTTACTGTTGCATCCTTGACATTATTTCGAATGATAAGTGTTTTAAAATTATTGGAATATAAAACAACCATTCCATCACTTTTCTCGATTTTTTCGACACTCAAGGTTTTATCTTTGTATCTCAATACAAATCGATTGTCAAATGTTCCTGCAGTAGTATTGAAAGTATAGTTTCCGGTTTTTAAATTGGTAATAGTATTGGTCAATTTGTCTTCCAAAAACACTTGTTGATTGTTTAGCAGACCGTCTGTTTGTCCAATTTTTATCGTAAAAGTTCCTTCAAGAGCCACTCGATATCCTAAAGACACTTCATCATTTTCGTCAAAAGGCAAAGCACGTCCTTGAATAGTGAGATTCTTGTCTTCATTTATACTGTAAAAATCAAGGAAATTGTTACCATCATAACTTTCTCCATCAAAACGACCTTCATAGTCATTTGTAGCATTGGCAACATAGCCAATCAAGGTTTGTTTGAAAGCCCCTTTGACATTGGTTAAATCCAACCAAATGCGGTGTTTTTCGAGTTCGTTAGCCGTTTTCCCTTTAGAATCTTTTGTTTTGTAAAACTGGGAATTGTTGCCTGATATTCCCCCTACACCCACTCTCATCCTATTGTCATAAACAATTGTTGTTCCTATTAAAGCCGACTTACTCGAACCGAAGAACCCTTGTCCAGAAGCTATTTTACCTGAAGGGATATTAGTATTTTTTCCTCCTGTGCTTGCGCTTGGCGCTGCAGCAGTAGCCACTCCTCCTGTACGATTGTATGAAGCATAATCATCTCCTGAGTAAGCTAATACTCCTGAACCAGGATCTGGGGTTCCAATGGCAATTGGTGTGTTATGAGTCCAGAAATACAAGGTTCCATCTAGAACGTTTTGATTATCGTCCAAGAACGTATTGGCATCTAAAGCCGATGGATATGGATTTCCTAATAGATAGGACCTATTAGCAGTGATTCCATTAATTTCATAGTGACCATTATGAGGAACGCCTATAAAAGTTGCTTCATAAAGATTGGGTGGATTCGGAAATTTATACGTTTGTGGCCCTCTAATAATATAGCCAATTCCTGATGTCATTGATGTTGCGGCTGATTCTTGTTTCCAATTTTCTATGCTAGAATCAAATGAATAATACTTATCTATTGATGTTAATGGCGAAACACCCCCTAAAGTAAATCCAGCTACTGGTGAAGCCCAATAGGTATAATCCAAATTACTAATTTTAGTGGTTAATCGTTTGTATATAATATTTCCAGAATTAGTATTAGAAACATTATTTACTTGTACTAAACTGGCTGAATCTTCGAAGGTTAAAGAACCTCCATTAACATGCACCCAATTTGTAATAGTCAAAGCATCTCCTGAATTAATTGTAACATCTCCAGCTGTAACCGTACAAGAACAAGCTGTTAAATCTCCTGCTGAATTATAATTACCTGTAAATTCTAACGCTTGGTTTAAAGCAGGTGGTCCATTTGTCCAAGCCGAACCATTCCAAATTGCTGTTGTTGCAGCTTGAATAACAACATTTGCAGAAGGTAGTGAGGTACAAGTTCCTAAAGTGACTGTAAAGTTATAAGTGTTTGGAACCAGTCCCGAAATTGTTACCGAAGATGTATTTCCAGTAATTCCTCCAGGATTTATAGTCCAATTTCCTGCTGGCAATCCACTTAAAACCACACTTCCTGTTGGCGTAATACAATCGGGCTGAGTGATTGTAGCTACTGGAGGTGTTAATTCTGGGAGGAATGTAATCTTTCTATTCAAAGTTGTAGTTACATTACAATCTGAACCCGAAGAATGAAAAATGACTTGCACTTTGTACTCTGCTGACTCTGATGGCGTTCCATTAATTATATTTAATGTAGCTGTATTAGCTCCTGAAAAATGTGTTCCATCGGCTACATTATTCCACACACCAGAAACCACAGAGCTTTTCCATTGGTAAGAAACCACATTGGCTGGATAAGAAGTAGAAACCGTATAAGAATAATCGGTTCCATAGCATTGGGTCACAGTAGATGCCAACGGTGAAACACCGGTTATTTCGTTTACAGAAAGAGTTGCAGGACTAGAAGTGACACTACAGCCGCTGCTATTGGAAACAATGACTTGAAATAATGTGCCATCAGGGAATTGTGCACTTCCAATATTTCTAATCGTAATTTTATTTTCATTAAAATTATCTATGTTAGTAGAATTTGAAACAATGACAGTATAGCTTAAATCACTAGGTTTTTTATATTGCCAAGAATAAGTTAACCCTGTACCCGTGGCAATAACAGTAAAATTGACTGATGCCCTTTCACAATCTAACTGTGCAATAGGCTGTGTAGTAATAACTGGTAAACCTATAATGGTAACAGTAAATACACAATTTGAAGTATTACCCGCTGTGTCTGTAGCTGTCCAAGTTACTGTTGTTGTTCCTACATTAAACGCAACTCCGTTTAGACTAGTCCCTGAACCCGTTGTACTTCCTGACAAAGTATAAGTGAGTGAGCTAATAGCACTGCAACTATCTGTTGCTGCGGCATTCCAGCTGGTTCCTGTTTTAATATAAGTAGCTGAATTATCAGCACACAAAGGCGCAGGATTTGGTGGACAGCTCGTGAAAACTGGCGGTTGATTGTCATTTACTGTTACGGTAAAGGAACAATTTGCAGTATTATTGGCCGAATCTGTAACTGTATATTGTACAGTAGTTATTCCTAGATTAAAAGTATAATTACCAATAGCATTGATTCCTGTTGCTGTAGTAGCACCAGACATTATCCAAGAAAGACTTGCAACACTACAATTATCTGCAATTGTTGGACTTGGCACATTCACTAAACGGGTACAAACTCCAACGGCTGTAGTAGTAGAAATATTACTTGGACAAGCAATAGTTGGAGGAGTTGCATCTGTTACTGTAACAGTTTGTGTACAAGTAGCTGTTAATCCTGCAACATCCGTAACCGTCCAAGTTACCGTTGTTAGTCCTATTGGGTAAGCAGCAGGAGCGTTATTGGTAACCGAAACAACGGAGCAATTATCCGCAGTTGTTGGAGTTCCCAAAGCTACCCCTGTAGCTGTACAAGCGGAGTTTGTCGTTGTGCTAATATTACTTGGACAAGTAATAGTTGGTGGAATATTATCAGAAACGGCAACTGTAAAACTGCAACTGCTGCTTTTTCCTGAATTATCAAACGCAGTATAAGTAATCGTTGTTACTCCTCTATTGAAAGTATAAGTCCCCACATTATTGATTCCTGTTGCGGGCGAATTATCAACTGTCGCTCCAGTCATTGTCCAAGTAAGTTTTGTCACCCCACAATTATCAGAAGTTGTTGGATTAGCAATAGTTATTGAACGACTACAACCTGTTAAAATAGACTGACTTACATTAGTTGGGCAAGCTATCACTGGAAATTGATTGTCCGTAACAGTAACTGTTTGTGTACAAGTAGCTGTTAATCCTTTATAATCTGTAACCGTCCAAGTAATAGTTGAAACACCTATGGGATATTGTCCTGTTGGAAATAATGTTAATGCATTATTGGTAACACTTGCCACCCCACAATTATCATTGGTTATAGGCGTTCCAAGATTTACACCAGTTGCATAACAAAGCCCTGTATTGGCATTGACTGAAACGTTTGCAGGACAAGTAATTGTTGGAGGTGTTGTATCAACAATATTAACTGTAGTGCTAACTGCTGCGCTACAATTATTGGCATTAGTTACGGATACACTTACCGTTCCAGTAGCTCCATTACCCCATTTTACTGTTACAGAATTATCTGCCGGATCTCCCCCACTTGTAACTGTACCACCTGTAACTGTCCAAGCTCTAGTAGCAAATGTATTTGCTGTTAGTGTATAAGTTTGTGTTGACTGTGGACAGGTTGAAAGAATAGGATTTACAAATGCAGGAACTGGTAAAGGATTTACGGTAACGTTAAACACATCAACAGAAAAACAGAAACTGCCTGCAAGACTTGGTGTATTTGTTACTGAAACCTTTCCAACACCTGCTCCTCCCCAATTTACCGTAACAGTATTGTTTGCACTACCTCCACCACTAATTACTGATGCTCCAGTTGGTAGCGTTATATTCCAACCATAAGTATAAGTGTAAGGAATACCTAAAAAAGTTCCTCCTAAAGCACTAGAGGTATAAGTTACTGTTTGTCCTACACAAGCTGTCGCATTTGTGGTTGCAGTTGAGCCATTGAAAGCACCACCATCAAAAGTAAAAGTCTTTGACACTTTACATCCATTCGAATCAGTAACTGTTAATGTTGCTGTATGAATTATATTAGTTACGAATCTGTAATAAGGAGACGCACAGGTTGCAGTATTGGAACCAAGACCAAACAAACTACAACTGAAGGGTTTTACGGTCGATGAAGTTACATCCCATAAATAACTATATATACCACTACCTCCACTAACATTCGCAACAAACCTTGCTCCGCAAGTTTCTAAATAAACAGACGAAATAGTCAATGTTGTCTGAACAGTCACTATTGCAGTACAACTATTGGAATTTCCAGCAGCATCTGTCACGGTTAACGTCACTGATTGAGGAGTTCCATTGGCATCTGTACAAGTAAAATTAGTTTTAGATAAGGTCATAGTGGCGATACCACAATTATCAGAACTTCCGTTATTAATATTTGCAGGCAGCAATGTTCCAGTTCCATTTGCCGCCAAAACCAAAGTGAAATTTTTACAGGTAGCTACAGGTGCAATATTATCGACAACCGTCACTGTAGCATTACAGGTTGAAGAATTACCAGCCGTGTCTGTCACTGTAAGTGTTGCTGTATTTACTCCTAGATTACTACAGTCAAAACTAGTTTTGCTAAGCGAAAGTGTCACTGAACCGCAATTGTCTGAACTTCCATTATTCACATCGGCAGTTGTAAGTGTAGCAATTCCTGTACTGCTTAAATAAATAGTGGCTGGTTTGCAAATAGCTGTTGGAGCAATCAAGTCTCTAATCGTAACTGTGGCTGTACAAGTAGAAGTATTATTACTTGCATCTTTTACAGTAAGTGTTACTGTATTATTTCCCACATTGGCACAAGTAAAACTTGAAGGACTTACGGTTCGGGTTGCAACGCCACAATTATCGGTTGACCCATTGTCTATATCTGTTGCCAATAATGTGGCATTTCCGGCAGCATTGAGATTTAATGTAAAGTTTTTGCATTGTGCAACTGGGGCAATGAGGTCAACTACTATTACCGTTGCATTACAAGTTGAAAAGTTTCCACTAGGATCTGTTATTGTTAATGTAACTGTATTCGCTCCTAAATTGGCACAATTGAAACTCGATTTGCTAATAGTTCTCGTAAAAGAACAATTGTCCGATGAGCCGAAATCAATATCCGTAGCAAGAAGCATGGCATTGCCAGAGGCATTCAGATTTAATGTGAAAGGTTTGCAAAGTGCTACTGGAGCAATCGCATCAACAACGGTAACCGTTGCTGTAC
>ERZ1034361.287-NODE-287-length-35857-cov-5.755757_pt1 | contig 35857 bp, 40 predicted proteins | sample MGYA00520617_ERZ1034361 | MGnify/ENA primary metagenome ERZ1034361 (study PRJEB33736, sample SAMEA104284507) | Azolla filiculoides | biome: Urban; feature: Water surface; material: Ditch water | place: Netherlands | collected 2015-10-28 | depth 0-0.1 m ...
CGAGCAGGAGCCAGGATTTGGCAGCCAGGGCGGGCGGTACAGGCAGTTGTTGGGCGCTGGCCTGGGCGATAAGCAGGAGGCTGAGCAGCGATAGAAGCAAATGGCGAAACGGCAGCATGGGGTTGTGACTTTTTTATAGGCGTTGGGGAGGCGGATTATACCCTTGGCTCTGGTGTGCCTTGGGGCGATGCGTTGCAGAGCACTTCGATCGCCGGGTGGCGGATGCGGCGTTCGTTCGAGAGCGCATAGATGTGCTCGCTGACCCCGGACATGGCGCCAAGTGGCGTGGCATCGAGTTGTGTTGCCACCTGGTCGGCCAGCGCCAGGGGCGCCGGGAAAATGCCCAGGCCGCCGCGCCCGAAGGTGGCGTCAACGTAAGTGCCGTCGGCTTTGATCGCCAGGGCACCCACCGCCTCCTCGAGCAGCACCGTCACATGGGCGGCACCGCGGGTCACAGGACAAGGTCTCCGAAGCCCGGCGGCAAATCGCCGGACAACGCTTCAGCCGCCAGGTCGTTCTGCTGCCTCCAGCCGGCCTCGCTCCAGATTTCGAAGTGGGAGCCCATACCGACCAGATAGACGGTCTTTTCGAATTTGGCGTAGTCGCGCAGCTCGGGAGCAATCAGGATGCGGCCAGCCGAATCCGGCTCCTCGGTGCGGGCATTACCGACCAGCACGCGCTTGATCGAGGCCGAGCGCGGATCAAGGCTGGACGCCTTGAGAATCTGCTCGCGAATCGGTTGCCAGGCCGGCGACGGATAGAGCAACAGGCAACGGTGCGGATGCGCCGTCAGGACCAGCGAGCCTTCACTGGCAGCGAGCAGGGCGTCACGGTGCCTTGCCGGTATGGCAAGCCGTCCCTTCGCATCCAGATTCAGTGCCGCCGCGCCTTCGAACATTTCCCGTCTCGCTCCCCGTTTTCCCACTTTTCAACACGTTTACCCACTTTAGAACAACGAATGGGCACAGTCAAGCGGAAAACAGGAAATTTTTCTTATGCAACAAGGACTTACAGGCGATTCCGTAGATGATTTTTGAGGGAAATTACCCTTAAAAATCAAAGCAAGAACATCGACACTTAAAGTGACTTATCAGGAGTGGGGCGTGTTGGGATTTTCAAGCGCCAACCATCCCTGAAAAGGAAATGGCGGATTGCGCGAAGGCGGCAATCTGAGCGGCCGAGGCCGGGTCAGACGCGGGAAAATCAGGCCAGAAAGACGGAAACCCTGTTCCTGCCGTCGTTCTTCGAACGATAGAGGGCCTGGTCGGCGCACCGGGTCAGATCATCCGGCGTCTTGCCATGCTCGGGGAAGGCCGCCACGCCAAGAGACACTGTGAAGCTGACACGCGTCGTACCGACGGCAACCGTCAATTTCTCGACCGCCGCCCGCCAGACCTGGGCGCGCTGGATGGCTGCATCCAGCGGCATGTTGGGCAGCAGGATGAGAAACTCCTCGCCCCCATAGCGACAGGCCACATCTTCCGTTCGGACATTGGCCAGCAAGGTCGTCGCGACCATACGCAGGGCTTCATCACCGACCTGATGGCCGTGGGTATCGTTCACCCGCTTGAAATAGTCGATATCGAGCATCACCAGGGACAGCGGACTGCCATCGCGACGCGCCCGGGACACCTCGCGTTCCAGTGTTTCATCAAGGTAACGCCGGTTATAGAGGCCAGTCAGACTGTCGCGCACAGCCAGATCCTGGAGCGCCATCTGCAGGCGACCGATTTCCTCGATGCGCGCATGCAACTGGCGATTCGTTTCGCGCAGCGCCAGCTCGGCCGCCTTGCGCTCGCTGACGTTGCGCGTAATGCCGAGAATCGCATGCGCCACGCCTTCCGCATTGTGAAGAAAACTGGCGACCACCTCGGTCTGAATGATTGCGCCATCCCGGCACACTTTCTCCAGCTCGCTGACCACTACCCTTGCGGCCTTGTCGCCGGCGGCAATGCGGCGCAGGCTTTGATCGATGTCTCTAGCCAGTCGCGCTGCAGACTCCGGAGCGAGGCAGGCAGCGATGGGTTGCCCGACGAGCTCTTCCGGCCCATAACCGCACATGTCGGTGATCGATGGACTGATGTAGGTGTAACACCGGGATGAAATATCGAGCGTCCAGATGACGTCATGGCTGTTTTCCGCCAGCATGCGGTAGCGGGCTTCGCTCTCCATGAGCTTGGCGGAAATCACGCCCTCTTCCTTCTCCACCCGCAACAAGCGGATCAGAAGCAGCAACAGGGCCAGAAAAAGCAGCAGGGCCGCAGCGGCGACGACACCCAGCAGATCACTGTAACCTGACAAGAAGTCGTCGCCCGCTAGACCACGGGCCCCGAAGAAATAGAGAAACAGGGCCGCGCCCAGCCAGGCAAACAGAAAAAACAGCACCAGCCGACGTCGCGCCCCCAAGGCACGGCAGTTCTCTTTTCCGGAGGCGGGCATATCCATCGGGGGATCATGCCATCCAGATGCACGAATCACAATAGGCGCGGCCCGTGGAGGCCCGCCCAAGCGCCGTGCCTACTTGACCTGACTGAGCTTCTGCTCGATCCGGGCCAGCGGCATCGCACCCGGAACCCGCTCGCCATCGGCAAAGAACATGGTTGGCGTGCCGGTAATGTTGAGCTTGCGGCCGAATTCCTGATTCTTGGTGAGCGCCGCAGTGTCGCAGTCCTCGCGCCCGGTCGGCGCCTTGCCTTCGACCATCCAGTCGTTCCAGGCCTTGGCCCGGTCCGACGCACACCAGATCTGCTTCGACTTGCGCACGGAATCCTCGGAAAGAATGGGCAGCAGGAAGGTGTAAACGGTCACGTTATCGACCCTCAACAACTCCTTGGCCAGGCGCTTGCAATAGCCGCAGTTGGGGTCTTCGAAGGTGGCCATGACACGCTTGCCATCGCCCCGCACCTGCTTGATCGCGCGATCAAGCGGCAACTCGCTGAACTTGATCGCAGTGAGTTTCTTCATGCGCTCTTCGGTGACATTCTTCATCGTCTTGCCATCGACTAGAGGGCCAACAAAAATAGCCGTTCCCTTCTCATCGGTATAGACGATGTTGCCGTCGGCAAAAACCTCATACAAGCCAAGATAACCGGCCTTGGTGACGCCTTCCACCTTGGTGCCGAGCTTCGCTTCCATCATCTTCTTGATTTCAGCCTCATCGGCCACGGCATTCAGACTAAATGCCATCGCCAAAACCATCGGCAACATTTTCTTCACCATGTGAATCTCCTAAAGGGCGCCAAGCGCATAGCGCACCAGGGCATTTTTAATCAGGGGCAGGCCGTTGGCCACATCCAGTCCGAGGTTGCGCAATGGGCGCAGGCCGGGCGGTGTAGCCTTGAACAACCGCCGCAAGCTGTCGGTGGTCGTCTGCATCAAGACCGTTTCCTCGCGCCGGGCACGCTGATAGCGCTGGAGCAGTCGCTCCTGGCCGATGTCCTGCCACGACTGTGTCGCGGCGAGCAGGCCGGCAAGGGCCATGGCATCCTGGAAACCGAGGTTGATGCCATGACCGGACAAAGGATGAATGCCGTGTGCCGCATCACCGACGAGCGCCAGGCGCGGCGCAACCGTTTGCGGGACGCGCATCAGACGCAAGGGGAAAGCGGCCGGTGCCGTGATCTGCTCCAGACGACCGAGCACCCGTCCGCCCGCTTCGGCGACACGCTCGCTGAGGATATCGGGAGAAAGTGAGCACAATTCGTCTGCATGGTCATCCGGAGTCGACCACACAATGGATATGCGGTTCCCCGGCAAGGGAAGATAGGCCAGTACGCCATCGTCGCGAAACCACTGGAATGCCGTGTTGTTGTGCGGCTTTTCGGTCGAAAAATTGGCCACCAGCCCTTTTTCACCATAGGGCGTATTGACCGCAACCAGGCCAGCCGCCTGACGCACCCAGGAGTCACGGCCATCCGCACCGACCAGGAGACGGGATGACAAGACCGTTCCATCGCTCAAGCGAAGGACGGCAGCATCGTGACGAAATTCCAGCGTATCCGGCCGGGCCGGGCAAAAGAGCGTGAGATTGCCCTGGCGCTTGGCACTTTCCCAGAACTCGCAGGCCATCAGCGAAGACTCGAGTATCCAGCCCAGTTCCGGAACACCCGTCTCGAATGCTGAAAAATCAAGCCGGCCAGTCGCATCGCCATGGATTTGCATGGCCCGAATCGGCGCCATTCTGGACGCATCGAGATGACGCCAGGCACCGATAGCCTCAAGAAAGGAGACATTGGCCGGGCTGATCGCATAAATGCGCGCATCCCAGCCATCAGGCAGACGTGGCGGCTGATTTTCGACGAGCGCGATACGCAGGCGGGTGTCGCGCAGGGCCAAGGCCAGACTGGCACCGGCCAGGCCACCACCAACGATGATCAGATCAAACTGCTGCATGACGGCGATTATGCCGCTTCAGGGGAATGAAACAAGCAGATCAGGCGGGAGCGCCGCCAGTACCGCCACCACCACCGCCGGTTTGCGGCTTGTTCGGGCGCGGACGGCGATTGTTGTTGGTGCGCGGACGATGCTTCTTTTGCGGCTGGCCCGGGCCACCACCACCCGTGTTGCCACCCGGCTTGCCATGCTGCATGTTGCTGCGGCCGGGGTTGCCCCCCAGCGGCTCGTTGCCGGAAACGCGGTTACCCGGCGCAAGCTGGATTTCAAGCTCGATGATTTCGTCCCATTGTTCGTCGGTACGATCACGCTCGGGTATCGAAAGGAGGTCGCGCAGGCGGCGACGCGTATCGGGCGGCGGCGCTACGACTGCGGGCGCTTCAGGCGGGTTTTCTGGATTGGGATTGTTCATTGCAACTTAAAAAAAGCGGAGCCCGTCAAAGACGAACCCCGCATTCGATAACACCGGATTACTTCTTCTTGGCGGCAGCCGTCTTCTTGGCGGCGACCGAGGCCTTGAAAGCCGTACCAGCAGTAAATTTCGGAACCGTGGTAGCGGGAATCTTCAGCGTAGCACCGGTCTTGGGATTCTTGCCCGTACGCGCAGCGCGCTTGGCAGACTTGAACGTGCCGAAACCGACGAGAGTAACAGACTCCCCCTTGGTCACAGTCTTGACGACCGCGCCGATGATGGCCGACAGCGCCTTGTCAGCGGCAGCCTTGGTTATACCAGCTTCTTTTGCAGCAACTTCGACCAGCTCGGATTTATTCATCTAAGTGCCTCCTAGTTACCTATCAATGTTTAAGAAAACTGGCCGTCGGAACGGCAGCACAATAAAAGTAGCACACCTTTTTGAATAAGTGTTGGCCCGAGAGGGCCTATTTGCAGGCGATTACGTGAATATTTGCAATATTCATACGCCCCCAAGCGCTTTCCGGCCAAAAAAACAAACCCGGCGCGCAGCCGGGTTTGCTTTGAGGTACTCAGAAAGGCGCTTATTTGCTCTCTGGCTTGGCCTCCGGCTTCGCCTCTTCCTTGGCTGGCTCGGCCGGCTTTTCGCCGTGCGAGATGGCCACTGCGCCATCGTTCTGCTTGCCAATATGCTGGTCAATGGCCGGCAACTGGTGGGCAATGCCCTTATGGCAGTCGATGCAGGTCTTGCCATCGATAAAAGCTTGCGGGTGCTGACGGGCGGCACGGTTGCCCTGCTCGGTGTAATCCATGTAGTCGAAGCGGTGACAATTACGACACTCTTGCGAATCGTTCGCCTTCATGCGCTTCCACTCGTTCTGCGCCAGCTGCCCCCGCTTGGCGTTGAACTTCTCGGGCGTGTCGATGGTGCCCAGGACCTTGTGCAAGACTTCGTTGGAGGCCTGGATCTTGCGGATCATCTTCGGGCCCCATTCCTTGGGCACGTGACAATCCGGGCAGGTCGCACGGACACCTGTGCGGTTCGTGTAGTGCACGGTGTTCTGATATTCCCGGAAGACGTTTTCCTCCATCTCGTGACAGGAAATACAGAACGACTCCTTGTTGGTCGCTTCCAGGGCCCAGTTGAAGCCACCCCAGAAGATGATACCGGCGACGAACAGACCGAAAACGGTGGCCAGCCCGATGCGTTTGGCCCATGCGGGCGTGAATTTATCCAGACTCATCATTCCCCCTTCTTGGCAGCCGGTTTATAGATATTGGCGACGAGCGGCTTGGCGTCGAACTGCGGCACGTGGCATTGCATGCAGAAATAGCGGCGCGGCGAAATATTGCTCTGCTTCTTGTCTTCACGATCAAGGTAGTGCGACTTGGCGACCTTGGTCGCACCGGTTTCCTCGGCCCTTTCCTTCGAGTGGCAGTCCATGCACTTGTTGAAGTTCTGGGTGATGTTGTAACCCTTGATGCTGTGCGGAATCAGCGGCGGCTGTTTCTGGAAGTTGCGCGGAATGTTGGTTTGTTCTTTCTCGGGCCGGAACATATCGACCTTCGAGTTCCCCTCGATCGACTCGATGCCGATCTCATTCACTCGCAGTTCCTGCGCGCTGACGCCACTCACTCCCCCCAGGAGCATGCCGGCAGCCAAGGCCAGTGCAGTGATCAATCTCATATTCATTACCTCCGATGGACGGCCGGGGCAGAAGCTCCGGCCGCTTTTTCGCTTATTTTGTCGTTAGCCGTATCAGACCCGTGTGACCTTGACAGCGCACTTCTTGTAGTCCGTTTCCTTCGAAATCGGGCAGGTGGCATCCAGGGTCAACTTATTGACCAGACGACCGGCGTCGAAGAAGGGAATGAAGACCAGACCACGCGGCGGCTTGTTGCGACCACGCGTTTCGACACGCAACTGGATCTCGCCGCGACGCGATGCCACCTTGACCTCCATGCCGCGCTGCAGACCGCGCGCCTTGGCGTCATCCGGGTGCATGAAGACCACGGCGTCCGGAAAAGCCTTGTACAGCTCGGGAACGCGACGGGTCATCGAGCCGGTATGCCAATGCTCGAGGACGCGACCGGTCGACAACCACATGTCGAACTCCTTGTCCGGCGACTCGGCGGGCGGCTGGTAGGGCAGGGCAAAAATAATGGCCTTGCCATCCTTGTGACCGTAGAACTTCACTCCCTCGCCTTTCTTGACGTAGGAGTCGTAGCCTTCGCGGAAGCGCCACAGCGTTTCCTTGCCACCCACCACAGGCCAGCGCAGACCGCGCGCCTGATGGTAAGTCTCGAACGGCGCCAGGTCGTGACCGTGGCCGCGCCCGAAGGCGGCGTATTCCTCGAACAGTCCCTTCTGGACATAGAAGCCGAAGTACTTGGATTCGTCGTTATCGAAGCCGGCCGCAATTTCGCTGACCTTGTACTTGTTGACCACACCATTGGCAAAGAGCGCGTCGTACATCGTCTTGCCCTTGAGCTTCGGCGCCTTGGCCAGCAAGTCGGCCGGCCACACCTCTTCCATCTTGAAGCGCTTGGCGAATTCCATGACCTGCCAGAGGTCGGAGCGCGCCTCGCCCGGGGCCTTGACCTGCTGCCGCCAGAACTGGGTACGCCGCTCGGCATTGCCGTAGGCGCCTTCCTTCTCGACCCACATGGCGGTCGGCAGGATGAGGTCGGCAGCCATCGCCGAGACCGTCGGATACGGATCGGAGACGACGATGAAGTTCTCCGGCTTGCGCCAGCCCGGATACAGTTCTTCGTTGATGTTCGGCCCGGCCTGCATGTTGTTGTTGCACTGCTGCCAGTAGAAATTGACCTTGCCATCCTTGAGGGCGCGCGCCATGGCCACGGCGTGAAAACCGATCTTGTCGGGAATCGTGCCTTCCGGCAGGCCCCACAGCTCTTCGGTATGCTTGCGGTGTTCCGGATTGGTAACGACCATGTCGGCCGGCAGGCGATGCGAGAAAGTACCGACTTCGCGCGCCGTACCGCAGGCAGAAGGCTGGCCGGTGAGCGAGAAGGGGCTGTTGCCCGGCTCGGAAATCTTGCCGGTCAGCAGGTGGATGTTATAGACGAGGTTGTTGGCCCAGGTGCCCCGAGTATGCTGGTTGAAACCCATGGTCCAGAAGGAAACGACCTTGACCTTGGGGTCGGCATACAACTCGGCCAGCGCCTTGAGATCCTTCTCGGCAACACCGGACAGCTTGGAAACCTTTTCAACGGTGTATTCCGAAACGAATTTCTTGAACTCGTCGAAGGTGATCGGCTCGGACTTGCCGGTATCGCCCTTGGGCTTGCCGTCGGCACCCGGATAGCCATTGCTGGTCGCATCCTTTTCCAGGGCATGCGTTGGCCGCAGGCCGTAGCCGATGTCGGTGGCGCTCTTCTTGAAATTGATGTTCTTGTCGACGAAAGCCTGGTTAACCTTGCCGGTCTGGATGATGTAGTTGGCGATGTAGTTGAGGATCGCCAGATCCGTCTGCGGCGTGAAGATCATCGGGATGTCGGCCAGCTCGTAGGAGCGGTGCTCGAAGGTCGACAACACGGCGACCTTGACCCCCTTGTTCGAGAGCTTGCGGTCGGTGATGCGCGTCCACAGGATCGGGTGCATCTCGGCCATGTTCGAGCCCCACAGCACGAAGGCGTCGGCGTGTTCGATGTCGTCGTAGCAACCCATCGGCTCGTCGATACCGAAAGTACGCATGAAGCCGGCGACAGCCGAAGCCATGCAGTGGCGGGCATTGGGGTCAAGATTGTTGGTGCGGAAGCCAGCCTTCATGAGCTTGGCGGCGGCGTAACCTTCCCACACCGTCCACTGGCCCGAGCCAAACATGGCCAGACCGTTCGGCCCCTTGGCCTTGAGCGTCGCCTTGGCCTTTTCTTCCATGATGTCGAAAGCCTGCTTCCAGGAAATCGGGGCGAAGTCGCCATTCTTGTCGTACTTGCCGTCCTTCATGCGCAGCAACGGCGTTTTCAGGCGATCGGCGCCGTACATGATCTTGGACAGGAAATAGCCCTTGATGCAATTCAGGCCGCGATTGACCGGTGCATCCGGGTCGCCCTGGGTCGCCACGACGCGTCCTTCCTGCGTCCCGACCAGAACACCGCAACCAGTGCCGCAGAAGCGGCAGGCTGCCTTGTCCCAGCGAATATCATCCTTGCCCTGCGCCACGGCCGTACCGGACGCCGACAATCCTGCTGCTGACATGGCCGCTGCTGCCGCATTGGCCTTGATGAAATCCCGTCGATTGAGCTTCACGCCTTTACCTCCTCGGTATCTACTGATTCGTCGTCGCTATATTGGTAAACCATGGCCACCGATGCGACGCCGGGTACACCATGCAGGGCTACGTATTTATCGGCAGCCGAATTCGTGTCGTCATCCTCCAGAGTGACGACCACCTTGCCCTCCGCACTCCGTGCATGGATTTCCACGCCGGACATCCGGAGAAGTGCCTCACATGCCTCGTAGATGCGCTCTGGAGCGATGTACATAATGGCGCTGGAAATATTCATCCGGCCAATCCTCCTAATCCTTCGGTAACCCAATGTGACCGTGGACGGCAGTGTTCCCGATAGCACCGGGGTATGAATTTGATGCGCATCAAATCCACTCCCAAGGAGTGGTCCGGACTAACACCAAAGTCGTAGTGAACTAGTTCTTTTTCACTAGATGCGCCCCGAAATATGTCATTTGAATGATATACAAAAGCTATCACGGGAATGCAGACAATCAATTGGATCGTTTTTCATCGCCTGCCTACCATTCGATCCGTGCCCATCACTCAACCCACTCAGGAGAAACACATGTCGCTCATCAACACCCAGGTTCAACCGTTCAAGGCCCAGGCTTTCCACAATGGCAAGTTCGTCGAAGTCACCGAAGCCAATCTGAAGGGCAAGTGGTCCGTCGTGATCTTCATGCCGGCCGCCTTCACCTTCAACTGCCCGACCGAAATCGAGGATGCCGCCAACAACTACGGCGAATTCCAGAAGGCTGGCGCCGAGGTCTACATCGTCACCACCGACACGCATTTCTCGCACAAGGTCTGGCACGAAACCTCGCCGGCCGTCAGCAAGGCCCAGTTCCCCCTGGTCGGCGACCCGACGCATCAACTGACCCGTGCTTTCGACGTGCATATTGACGAAGCCGGCCTGGCCCTGCGTGGCACCTTCGTGATCAACCCCGACGGCATCATCAAGACGCTGGAAGTTCACGACAACGCCATCGCCCGTGACGTTTCCGAAACCCTGCGCAAGCTGAAGGCCGCCCAATACGTTGCCAGCCACCCGAATGAAGTCTGCCCGGCCAAGTGGAAGGAAGGCGAAGCCACCCTGGCACCGTCGCTCGACCTCGTTGGCAAGATCTGATTAGTTTTTAGTTATTAGTCGTTAGTTGCCAGCGCTGCCTGCTCGTGACTAGCGACTAATGTCTAGCAACTCGCAACTGGAAAAACCATGCTCGACAACAACATCAAGACCCAGCTCGCGGCCTACCTCGAAAAACTGCAGCGGCCGATCGAACTCGTCGCCTCATTCGACGACAGCGCCAAGGCGCAGGAAATGCGCGGCCTGCTGATAGATATCGCCGAGCTTTCTTCCAAAGTCAGCCTGCGCGAGGATGGTACGGCTACCCTGCGCCCCTCCTTTGCCATCGGCCGGCCCGGCGAAACGCCGCGCATCACCTTTGCCGGCATCCCGATGGGGCATGAATTCACCTCGCTCGTCCTTGCCCTGTTGCAGACCGGAGGTCATCCGCCCAAGGTCGATGCCGAGGTGATCGAGCAGATCAAGGCGCTGCCCGGCACTTTCCATTTCGAGACCTTCATCTCGCTGTCCTGCCACAACTGCCCGGACGTCGTGCAGGCGCTTAATCTGATGGCTGTACTCAATCCCGGCATCAGCAGCACGATGATCGACGGCGGCATGTTCCAGGGCGAAGTCGAGCGGCGCAAGATCATGGCCGTGCCGACCGTTTTCCAGGGCGACGTCGAGTTCGGTGCCGGCCGCATGAGCATCGAGGAAATCATCGCCAAACTCGATACCGGTGCCGCGGCCCGCGATGCCGAAAAGATCAGCGCCAAGGCACCCTACGACGTGCTCGTCGTAGGCGGTGGCCCGGCCGGCGCCTCGGCCGCCATCTATGCGGCCCGCAAAGGCATCCGCACCGGCCTGCTGGCCGAGCGTTTCGGCGGCCAGGTCATGGATACGCTGGCCATCGAGAACTTCATTTCGGTCAAGGCCACGGATGGCCCAAAACTCGTCATGGGCCTTGAAGAACACGTCAAGGACTACGACGTCGACGTCATGAACCTGCAACGCGCAACGCAACTGATCCCCGGCGACCTCATTGAAATCAAGCTCGAAAACGGGGCCTCGATCAAAAGCAAATCCGTCATCCTCGCCACCGGTGCCCGATGGCGCGAAATGAACGTACCCGGCGAACAGGAATATCGCGGCAAGGGCGTCGCCTACTGCCCGCACTGCGACGGCCCGCTGTTCAAGGGCAAGCGCGTCGCGGTCATTGGCGGCGGCAACTCCGGCGTCGAAGCCGCCATCGATCTCGCCGGCATCGTCGGCCATGTCACCCTGCTCGAATTCGACGGCCAGTTGCGCGCCGATGCCGTGTTGCAGAAAAAACTGTTCAGCCTGCCCAACATCACGGTCATCGTCAAAGCGCTATCGACCGAAGTCACCGGCAATGGCGAGAAGGTCAACGGGCTGGTCTACAAGGAGCGCGACACCAACGAGGTGAAGCGCATCGACCTCGAAGGCATCTTTGTGCAGATCGGCCTGCTGCCCAATACGGACTGGCTCAAAGGCACGCTCGCCTTATCCGGTCGCGGCGAAATCGAAATCGACGCCAAGGGCCAGACCAGCGTACCTGGCGTATTCGCCGCCGGTGACTGCACGACAGTGCCCTACAAGCAGATCATCATCGCCATGGGCGCCGGTGCCACCGCTTCGCTGAGCGCATTTGATCACCTGATACGGACGTCGGCGCCCGCCTGACCCGCAAGCATGCACGCCGCACCAAGCGGGTGCATGCCTTGCCCTGTCGATCCTCTAGACCAGAATGCGCGGATTGGCCGCTCCGCCGCCCAGACTGGCGTAGCGCGAAGGCAAATCTCCGGGCAGGCAATAGCCAAACAACAGCTCCTCGGCATCCTGCAGCGAAGCGCCCGTCGACAGCACATACTCCGACACCCCGGCGAATGCAGCCAGGCGCATCCAGAACATGGTCTCTTCAGTTAATCCGGTTGCCATTTTTACCTCCACCAGCCAACGCAGCTGCAACAGCCTGCGCCCGCCGCGAACAAACGTTTGGGAGAAACACGCATGACGCACCTCGCTTTCCTGAAAAACAGCACTGCGAAGTATCTCTAGCAATATTCGACCCAAGCGACACCCGGGAGACTAAGCCGGGGTAGCAAATCGGCCTGGCATGCGTAAACAAAAAAACCCGCTGACGAATCAACGGGTCCTAAAAATGCTACCGACGGGAAGAAATGTCGCAATGAGCAAAACAATAAATCAGCACATTGACGGACATCAGCCACACAGGCCTGGCGGCTTCAGAATACCTTAAGACTGCTTTAGTAAGCTCGACAGGCAAGCAACCAAAGCCACCACATCAATGCACAAGACAAAAACAATCGTCAAACGCTCACGCAAGGAAAGGCGCCTCAAAGATGCCGGCCCACCCCAAGGTGGCGAACGCAGAATTGCTCCGGAGCGCCGCTTCCCGCTCGTGGAGTTCACCGAATTCGATGAGCACATCGAACTGGGTGAGCACGATGGCGAAAAAGCGCACCCCGAAAAAAGCTAGGACCGCTTCCATCGGGCAAGGCAACCCTGACGCAAACCCGTGTCGTCAACGGATAAGGCCCGCATCTCTGCGGGCCTTGGCATTTCTGGTGGTGATGGGCAGAATCGAACTGCCGACCTATGGGTTATGAATCCATCGCTCTAACCGACTGAGCTACATCACCACGCTTGAGGGCGCGGATTATAGTTTGCCGGGGCTTGGCGGGTCAACCGAATTTCTGCTCGGTTATAATGGCGAACTTTTGTGCCGCCGCAACACCTAAGCGGCACCCACCGATTTGTGAAGTGTTAGCCATGCCTAAAAAATTGTTCATCCGCACTTTCGGGTGCCAGATGAATGAGTACGACTCGGACAAGATGGTCGACGTGCTCAATGCCTCGGAAGCGATTGTCAGAACTGACAATGTCGAAGAAGCCGACATCATCCTGTTCAACACCTGTTCAGTGCGCGAGAAGGCGCAGGAGAAGGTTTTCCACGATCTCGGCCGGGTTCGTCACCTGAAACTGCTGAATCCGAACCTGGTGATCGGCGTTGGCGGCTGCGTCGCGAGCCAGGAGGGCGATGCGATTGTTGCTCGCGCGCCTTACGTCGATATCGTCTTCGGCCCGCAGACCCTGCACCGTTTGCCGCAACTGATGGCTGAGCGCAAGGCCAAGGGCAAGGCGGCGGTGGATATTTCCTTCCCGGAAATCGAGAAATTCGATTCGATGCCGCCGGCTGAAGTAAAGGGCGCCTCGGCTTTCGTCTCGATCATGGAAGGTTGCTCGAAGTTCTGCACGTTCTGCATCGTGCCCTATACCCGCGGCGGCGAAGTGTCGCGGCCGTTTGACGACGTGTTGACCGAAGTCGCCGGGCTTGCCGCCAATGGCGTTGGTGAAGTGACGCTGCTCGGCCAGAACGTGAACGCCTATCGCGGCGACATGGCGGAAACCGACGAGAAGGCCGATCTGGCGATGTTGATCGAATACATCGCCGAAGTGCCGGGCATCGAGCGCATCCGCTACACCACCTCGCATCCGCGCGAAATGACGCAACGCCTGTTCGACACCTACGCCAACGTCCCCAAGCTCGTCTCGCACCTCCACCTGCCGGTGCAGGCTGGGTCCGACCGCGTGCTGGCCGCCATGAAGCGCGGCTACACGACGCTCGAATACAAGTCGATCATCCGCAAGCTGCGCGCTGCACGACCCGACATCTCGCTGTCGTCCGACTTCATCGTCGGCTTCCCCGGCGAGACGGACGAGGATTTCGAGAAGACCATGAAACTGATCGACGAAGTCGGCTTCGACAGTTCCTTCTCCTTTGTGTACAGCCCACGCCCCGGCACCCCGGCGCTCGAACTCGACGATGCGACGCCGCCCGAAGTCAAGTCGGCCCGCCTGCTCCGCCTGCAGAAGCGCATCGACGAACAGGCCCAGGTGATCAGCCAGGCCATGGTCGGCAGTATTCAGCGCGTCCTGGTCGAAGGCACCTCCAAGAAGGATGTGCATGAGCTGGCCGGGCGTACCGACAACAACCGCATCGTCAATTTCGCCGGCGGGTCTGGCAACAGCGCACGCTTGATCAACACATTCGTCGACGTCCGCATCACCTCTTCCCTGGCGCACAGCCTGCGAGGCGAAATTGTCATCCGCGAAGACTGAGCCGACGCCCAGGACCAAGCCCGTCGCCATCGCCCTGGCGCCGGTCGATAACGTCCTGCTGGCCAATCTGTGCGGTCCACTCGACGAGAATATCCGGCAGATCGAAACCGGTTTTGATGTCGTCATCAAGCGCCGCAATGAACGCTTTTCGATTACCGGCGACAAGGCCAGGCTGACCGCCGATGCCCTCCTGCACTTTTACGGCATGGCCCGCCAGGCGCTGAGCGTCGACGAAATCCAGCTCGGCCTGATTGAATTGCTCAATGCGCCGGTCCGCCGCCTTTCGCGCAAGGCCGAAGGCCCGGTCGACGGGCCGCAACTGATCACGCGCAAGACCGAATTGCACGGCCGCACGCCACGTCAGGTTGAATACCTCAAGCACATCCAGGAACACGACATCACCTTCGGCGTCGGCCCGGCCGGCACCGGCAAGACCTATCTCGCCGTCGCTTCTGCCGTCGATGCCTTCGAGCGCGATCTGGTCGAACGCATCATCCTGACCCGCCCAGCGGTCGAGGCCGGCGAACGCCTCGGCTTTCTGCCCGGCGACCTGACGCAGAAGATCGACCCCTACCTGCGCCCGCTTTACGACGCGCTCTATGACCTCATGGGCGCCGACCGCGTCGCCAAGCTCTATGAAAAACGCGCCATTGAAATCGCGCCGCTGGCCTTCATGCGTGGCCGCACGCTAAATCACGCCTTCATCATCCTCGATGAGGCGCAGAACACGACGCCGGAGCAGATGAAGATGTTCCTGACCCGCATCGGCATCGGCGCCAAGGCCGTCGTCACCGGCGACATCACCCAGATCGATCTGCCCAAGGGCCACAAGAGCGGGCTCAACGAGGCCATCAGCATCCTCAAGGGTGTGCGCGGCCTGGCCTTTACCCATTTCAAGAAGGAAGACGTGGTGCGCCACCCGCTGGTCGCCCGCATCGTCGAAGCCTATGAATCCCACCAAACGCCTTAATCTCTCCGTGCAATATGCCTGTAACCGGGAGGGGCTACCCTTGCGGACGGACTTCGTGCGCTGGGCGCGCGCGGCACTGGTCGGCGGCGGCGAAATCACCATCCGCCTGGTCGATGCCGACGAAGGCCAGGCGCTGAACAAGGAATACCGCGGCAAGGACTACGCGACCAACGTGCTGTCTTTTCCGTATGACAGCGAGCCGGTGGTCATGGGTGACCTGGTCATCTGCCCGAGCGTCGTCGCCCGCGAGGCGGCGGAGCAAAACAAGGCGCTGGCCGCTCACTACGCGCACCTGACGGTGCATGGTATGCTGCATTTACAGGGCTGGGATCACGAAAACGACGCTGATGCCCAGGCGATGGAAGACGAAGAAAGGGAGATTCTCGCCGCGATGGGTTATCCAGATCCTTATTTGGGTAACTGAGCGGTTTAAACATCATGGACAGTGACAGTAAACCGAGTTTCATTGAACGACTGACTTCCCTGCTGCTGCGCGAACCTGACGACCGCGAGCAACTGCTAGAAATCCTGCATGGCGCCTACGAGCGCAACCTGATGGACGCCGATGCGCTGACCATCATCGAGGGCGCGCTCGCCGCCTCCGACACCCGCGTCACCGATGTCATGATCCCGCGCGCCCAGATGGACGTCATCGACGTCGACGATCCGCTCAGCGAAATCGTCCCCGTCGTCATCGAGGCTGCCCACTCCCGCTTTCCGGTCGTCGATGGCGACCGCGACAAGGTGCTCGGCGTCCTGCTCGCCAAGGACCTGCTGCGCATCCAGATCGAACCCAATTTCGATTTGCGCGACTGGCTGCGTCCGGCCGTCTTCATCCCCGAATCGAAGCGCCTGAATGTGCTGCTGCGCGAATTCCGCGTTTCGCGCAATCACATGGCCATCGTCGTCAACGAATACGGCGGCGTCGCCGGCCTTGTCACCATCGAGGACGTTCTCGAACAGATCGTCGGCGATATCGAGGACGAATACGACTTCGACGAAGCGCACGACAATATCCGCCTCGACTCGACCGGCCGCTACCGCGTCAAGGCGCGCACGGAGATCGAGGACTTCAATGAGGCCTTCCAGACCAGCTTCTCCGACGAGGAATTCGACACCGTCGGCGGTCTTGTTCTGCGCCACCTTGGCCGCGTGCCGAAGCGCAATGAAGTGACGGACATCGACGGCGTCCGCTTCCAGGTCCTGCGCGCCGACAGCCGCCGGCTGTACACCCTGCTCGTCACCCCGCCCACCAAGCCGCAAGTCGGTGCTGAAGACTATACTGGCTAGCCACCGGGCCGCCCGCTACGCCATCGCCGCGACCATCGGCGTCGCCGGCGTCGGCTGCTTCGCCCCGTTCGGCCTGTTCTGGCTGGCGCCGCTGGTCTGGCTAGTCCTCTTCGTCCTGCTGCGCGACGCGCAAACCCGGCGCCAGGGCCTGCTGACCGGCCTCGCCTTCGGCCTCGGCTTCTTCCTCACCGGTGTCTCGTGGGTCTACGTCAGCCTCTCGGTCTTCGGCAGCATGCCGTGGTGGATGGCCGGGCCGGCTGCCTTCCTGTTCTGTAGCGTAATGGCGCTCTTCCCGATGCTGGCCGGCTACCTGTTCAAGCGCTGGCAAGCGGCAGACTTCTGGCGCCAGGCCCTGCTCTTCGCCGCTCTGATTGGACTGGCCGACTGGCTCAAAAGCTGGCTTTTCACGGGCTTTCCGTGGCTCACCGTCGGCTACTCGCAAGCCTATCCCAGCCCGCTCTCGGGCTTCGCCCCGCTACTCGGCGTGCATGGCCTGTCGCTGCTCGTCGCCCTGAGCGGCGCCTTGCTGGCCCGCTGGCGGGTCGGCGTCCCGTTGGCGGCGCTGCTCGCCCTCGCCGGCTTCGGCCTGCAGCAAGTGCAGTGGACCAGCCCGCTCGGCGAACCGATCAGCGTCGCGCTGGTTCAGGGCAACGTCCCGCAGGAAATGAAATTCCGGCCGGAAGCCTTCTTCCACACCCTCGACCTTTACCGCGAACTGATTACCGAGAATCCGGCGCAACTCACCGTGCTGCCCGAAACCGCCATCCCGGTATTCATCGAACAGATCCCCAGCGATTTCATCGATACGCTCAAAAACCTGGCCAGGCGCCAGAATGGCGACATCGTTTTCGGCACACTGACGGGCGTTGGCGACCACTATTTCAATAGCGCCGTGAGTGTCGGCAGCTCGCCCTTGCAGGTCTACAGCAAGAGCCACCTGGTGCCCTTCGGCGAATTCATTCCGGCCGGCTTCGCGTGGTTCATGGCCTACGCCCACATTCCCATGTCGTCCTTCAGCCGCGGCCCGGAAGTCCAGCCCCCGCTGGCCGTTGCCGGACGGCACGTGGCAGCCAACATCTGCTACGAAGACGTGTTCGGCGAAGAAATCATCCGTGCCCTGCCATCCGCCGGCATTCTCGCCAACCTGTCGAATACCGCCTGGTTCGGCCACTCGCTCGCCCAACCTCAGCATTTGCAGATCGCCCGCATGCGCGCCACCGAAACGGGCCGGCCCATGCTGCGCGCCACCAATACCGGGATGACCGCCATCGTCGAGGCCGACGGCCGGATTCAGGCTGTTCTGGAACCGTTCACGACCGGTGTACTCAAGGGTGAAATCCGGGCCTACGAGGGAATGACGCCCTTCGCCCGCTTCGGCAACTGGCTCGCGTTGGGACTGGCGGCGAGCTTGCTCCTGCTCGGTCTGGCAGGAAAGCGACAGCACCCCGGCTGAACCGGATTGCGGCGGATTGACTGGGCGCCGAACAGACATCCGGACGGCCTTTTTGCACCCAAAAACCTCATATTCAATCGCCTGTGAGAAAAATCACAATCGATTTTGCGACTCATGAATAAGATCGGCTCATCGGATGGCGAATGGTTTGCAAATGTCGCCATGCCATCCAGGCAAGCTGAATCCTGATCAACGCTGAGCCTTATTCTTTCGTGAGCCAACCATGCAAAAGCTGAAAACTACGGCGCTGGCCTGTGTAATTTCCTTACTACCAATCCTGGGTCACGCCAGCGTCATTACCTTTGATGACGCCCTTTCGTGGAATGGCACGCAGTCGTCGCACGTTAAGAATTTCAGCTCCGGCGGGTTCAATTTCAATCTTCTCGGTACGGGCGCAACCCTGACTGATACACAAGCCTGCACCCCGCTTTGCCCGGTGAATGGCACGAACATCGCGCTGGTGCCCTACGGCCCCTCTTCCTTATTCATGGCAAAATCCGATCACGGCACCTTCAGCCTGATCGGCTTCCAGGGCACCGGGTCGTTCAACTTCAATTCGACTCGTTGGGGTACGGACAACATGCCCGACAACATCGATGTGATCGGCCAGCTTTCGGGTGGCGGCACCGTCACGCAATCTTTCCAGATCGACAAAGCCAGCATCATTAACGGCGCATTGAGTTTTTCCAATTACGCCTTCAATGACAGCTTCACCAATTTATTGTCCGCGTCCTTTTCGAGCCGCGGCAGCGCTGACGCCCTCTACAATGGCTTCGCCATCGACAACATCGCCGTGGCTTCAGTGCCTGAGCCGGAGACATACACCCTGCTGCTGGCCGGTCTCGCCGCGATTGGTGGCATAGCGCTGCGCCGCAAGCCCTACTGAGAAAACGGCGAACTCAAACAAACGGGAACTTCGGTTCCCGTTTTCATTTGTAGCCTGGGTAGCCGATCAGGCCCGGTTATCCAGCCACCAGGTCAGCCCCTGAACATTGAGTTCGAGATCGGTCGCCAGGATGTCCAGAATGCTGGCTTCCGGCAACTGACAGCCGTGGCTGCGGAGTTCGGCCAAAACGTAGTCGCTGAGCGCCTGCTTGGTGCGCACATGTCGTGCCTCTCCGTCGCCGGCGTGCGCTTCGGCAATGGCGACGTGCCTGTCGAGCCGGCGGTGCAGATCGGCAGCCTTGGCCGGCAGGTCGGTCACCTGGGCGTAGTGGGTCAGATACATGGCCGAGGGCTGGTAGCTCATCAGACGGTCGACGGAGGCGCGCATCTCGGCCGGGTCAAACTGGGTCGGACTGGTGGTCGGCAGGATGAACTGGCGGCCATCGACATCGAATTCACGATAGGACAGGCCGAACATGTCGCCCGTAAAAATGGCGCCGGCCTGGCGGTCGATGATGCAGATATGGTGCTTGGCATGGCCCGGCGTATCGATCATGAGCAGCTCACGGCCACCGAGTTGCAGGGTCAGCCCCTCGTGGGCGTCGATGATGCGCTCGGCCGGGATGGGCAGGATGTCGCCATAGACCGACTCGACGTATTCCTTGCCATAAACGGCGGTAACGCCGGCCACCAACTTGGACGGCTCGGCCATGTGGCGGGAGCCACGGGGATGCACGACCAGCTTCGCATTCGGAAACTCACGCATGAGCGCCCCGGCACCACCGGCATGATCGAGGTGGATGTGGGTCAGGATCACGTAATCGACGGCATCGCGCCCGAGACCAAGCCTGTCGAGCGCGGCCAGGACATTGGGCAGCGAGTCGTTGCTGCCGGTATCGATGAAGGCGACTCTGCCCTCATCAACGATCATGTGTATCGCCGCCAGGATGGGGCGCACGTAGCCAGCGTCGAAAGCGATGATGCCCTTGCCGTAGTCTCTCCAGTCGAACATTTCCATACTCCTCCGTATTGATGGCGGCGATTATACTGGCGGCTTTCCGATTTGACAGAGCCGAGCAATGACGCATTTCGTGGCCGATGATGGCGAAAAGATCCACGTCAAACTATCAGGCGAAGGTTCGCCGGTGATCCTTCTCCATGGCTGGACGTCGAGCAGCCAGGAATGGTTCCCCTTCCTCGCCGAACTCAACGCCCGGCACCGCGTCTATCGCTGGGACGCCCGTGGCCACGGCGGCCATACCCTGAACCACCCCGGCTCGGCGACAGTCGAGCGCATGGCGCGCGACCTCAAGAACCTGATTGACCATTTCGGCCTGCAGGATGCCACCGCCGTCGGCCACTCGATGGGCGCCCTGACCCTCTGGCAATACCTGCGCGACCACGGCACGCATGGCCTCGGCAAGCTCTGCCTGATCGACCAGTCGCCCAAGCTGCTGACAGCCGATGACTGGGCACATGGCATTTACGGTGATTTTGGCGCCGAGCGAAACCACGAACTGGTTTCCTGGCTGCGCGAGGATTTTGCCGAAGGCGTGCTGAAACTGACGGCACACGGCCTCAACAAGCGCGCCGAAGAGAAGTACCTGCAGAACGCCTCGGGCTGGGAACGCTCACGCGCAGGGCTGCGCGCCCAGGATCCGGAGCCGCTGATCAACTGCTGGCTGAGCCTGACGGCGGCCGATTACCGCGACGTGCTGGCCGGCATCCCGCTACCGACCCTGCTCGTCTATGGCGGCGAGAGCAATTTCTACCATGCCGCGACGGCACATTACGTCGCCGACAACATCCCGAACGCCGTGCTGCGCATTTACGAAGGCACCGATCATTCGCCGCACCAATGGCAGCGCGAACGTTTCGTCCGCGAACTGGTGGAATTTATCGACGAAGGCCGCTGAAGCCTTCGTCCGACATGCCTAGCCGGCCCTGGCCGCCGTCGCAGCCGCCGCCTGCGTGCCACCGCTGGCCCGCAGATGCTGAACAGCCTGTTCGAGGCGCTGCCTTTCGGCCAGCACCTTGCTTGAGTAGCGTCGCGCCGGATCGCTGGTCGCCCCGCCGAACTGCTGCAGGCCATTTTCCAGCCCGCCATTACGGCGGATCGATTCCTTGAGCACCTTGGCACCGACCTGGACATTGATCACCGGGTTGAGGAAGGCCGCCTGATCGGCGTCTTCTGGCAGCTTGTCCTGGTGGAACTGCGGCATGACCTGCATCAGACCCTTGGCGCCGACGACGCTTTCGGAAAACGGATTGAAGCGCGACTCGATGCCGATCACCGCGATAATGAGGAGCGGATCGAGCTTCAATTGCCGGCCGGTAGCCTGTGCCGTCGCGAAGATCGGCTGCAGGGCGTCGGATGAAACGTGATAGCGCCGGGAGACGTAATCCATGGCAACCAGCATTCGCGCATTGAGCGCTTCGTTAGCCGGTTCGGCCGATGCCGTGAAATCTTCATCTTCGGCCAGCGCATCTTCGGACAGGGGAAGAATTGCCTTCACGCCATCAAGCAAGGTCTGGTTGCCGCTTTGCAGGCCAGCCAGGGAGAGAACAAACAGGATGCCCGCAAACATCAGGGCTTTCTGGAACAAGGCAGACGCAGCGGCAGAAATCCGCAGCATCGACCAGGGAGAGACTGTTGAGGTAATCATGCGACCTCCTTCACTGTTGCCACTGGCAAAAAACGTCTTTGCCAGCGAACGGTTACAGGGGGTACGACATCGGCCAGGCGCCCCAAGAAAAGGGGGGCTGGAGCCCGCAGCCAGACAGGGAATTTGCCGCGGAAACCGATGCTGCACCGCAGCATTAATTGCAGTGTATTGATTTATATGAATATTGTCAATATCGCAGCCGGATGGTGAGGTGTTTCGTGTTGCATTGCCGCAACAAAGTTAAGGCAAACCTCTCCCGCCCACCACCCTCCCGGCCTGATTTTTCCAGCTTGTCGACTGCCTGTTAACCAGCCTTGATCCGATCCCCAAAAGCCATCCGCAGTTTCAGCGCCTTGGGTGCCACAACCGCCATGCAGTAACCTTGGTAAGGATTGCGCCGGAAATACTGGTGGTGGTATTCCTCGGCGACGAAGAAGGTCGTCGCCGCAGTCACTTCGGTGACGACAGGCGAAGCCCAGACCTCTTCGCCGTTCAGGCGGGCGATCATGGCCTGGGCGACGGCCTGCTGGTCAGCATCGTGGAAAAAGATGGCCGAGCGATATTGCGTACCGGCATCGTGACCCTGACGGTTCAAGGTGGTCGGATCGTGAATGGTGAAAAAGGCCGTGAGCAGGGTCTCGAAATCGATCCGGGCCGGATCGAACGCGATCTGCACGACTTCGGCGTGGCCGGTATCGCCCCGGCAAACCGCCTCATAGGTTGGTTGCGGATCCTGCCCGCCCATGTAGCCGGGCAGCACTGAAATGACCCCAGTCAATTGCTCGAAGGCTGCTTCGAGGCACCAGAAGCAGCCACCGGCCAAGGTAGCCTTTTGTGTTTTCATCGTTTCCGCCATGTTCATTTCCGCCATGCATACAGATATCCGGCAGACAGTATGGCACCGCCTTCGTTCCGCGCCATCCATGGCAAAAGCAAGTAAAATCGCATGTCTCAGAACATCACCGATTGCGTCCGATGAGCACTGCCAAAAAACCAACGTTTCAGGAAATCATCCTGCGCCTGCAGCAATACTGGAGTGACAAGGGCTGCGCCCTGCTTCAGCCTTATGACATGGAAGTCGGCGCCGGCACCAGCCACACCGCCACCTTCCTGCGGGCAATCGGCCCCGAGCCGTGGAAAGCCGCCTACGTTCAGCCCTCGCGCCGCCCGAAAGATGGGCGCTATGGCGAGAATCCGAACCGCATGCAGCATTACTACCAGTTCCAGGTTGTGCTGAAACCGGCGCCGGACAATATTCTCGAGCTTTACCTCGGCTCGCTCGAAGCCCTCGGTTTCGACCTCAAGAAGAACGATGTGCGCTTCGTCGAGGACGACTGGGAAAACCCGACCCTGGGGGCCTGGGGCCTCGGTTGGGAAGTCTGGATGAACGGCATGGAAGTGACGCAGTTCACCTACTTCCAGCAAGTTGGCGGCATCGACTGCAAGCCGATCACCGGCGAAATCACCTACGGCATCGAACGCCTCGCCATGTACCTGCAGGGCGTTGAAAACGTTTTCGACCTGACGTGGACGGAAGGCCTGACCTACGGCGACGTCTATCACCAGAACGAAGTCGAGCAATCGGCCTACAACTTCGAGCACAGCAATGTGGATTTCCTCTTCCACGCCTTCGGCAAGCATGAAGAAACCGCCGTGCACCTGATGGCCCAGCAACTGGCCCTGCCCGCCTACGAACAGGTCCTGAAAGCTGCCCACACCTTCAACCTGCTCGACGCTCGCGGCGCAATTTCGGTCACCGAGCGCGCCGCCTATATCGGCCGCATCCGCAATCTCGCCCGGGCCGTCGCCCAGGCCTATCTCGACAGCCGCGCCCGCCTCGGCTTCCCCATGGCGCCGAAAGAATGGGCCGCCGAAGTCCTCGCCCAGATTGAAAAGAAAGCTGCTTGAAGATGACTGCCAAGAATCTGCTGGTTGAACTGTTTGTTGAAGAACTGCCGCCCAAGGCGCTCAAGAAGCTGGGTGAAGTCTTTGCCGCCAGCCTCGCCGCCTCGCTGAAAAACAGCGGCCTCGCCACCGATGCCGCCGCCGTCACGGCCTATGCCTCGCCGCGTCGCCTCGCCGCCCATGTGACCGATGTCGCTGCCGTTGCCGCCGACAAGCCGGTCGTCCAGAAACTCATGCCGGTTGCCGTTGGCCTCGATGCCGCCGGCAACGCCACCCCCGCCCTGCTCAAGAAGCTGGCCGCACTGGGTGCCGATGCGTCCTGCGTCGCATCCCTGCGCCGTGAGAACGACGGCAAGGCCGACATCCTGTTCTACGACAGCCTGGCCAAGGGCGCCACGCTGGCCGAAGGCCTGCAGAAGGCGCTCGAAGCCGCGCTTGCTGCGCTGCCCATCCCCAAGGTAATGAGCTACCAGTTGCAGGATGGCTGGAGCAGCGTCAATTTCGTTCGTCCGGCGCATGGCCTCGTCGCCCTGCACGGTGATGATGTCGTGCCGCTCGCCATTCTCGGCCTGAACTCCGGTCGTGAAACCCATGGTCACCGCTTTGAAGCAGCCATCGATCCGGTCGTCCTCGCCAATGCCGACGAATATGCGGGCAAGCTGGCAACCTATGGCGCAGTGATTGCCTCCTTCGCAGAACGCCGCGCCGAAATCGTCCGCCAGCTCGAAGCCGCTGCGGCACTGGCCGGCGGCAAGCCGATTGACGACGATGCCTTGCTCGACGAAGTGACTGCGCTGGTCGAACGCCCGAATGTGCTGATCGGCCAGTTCGAAGAAGAATTCCTCGCGGTGCCGCAGGAATGCCTGATTCTGACCATGAAGGCCAACCAGAAATATTTCCCTCTGCTCGATGCTGCCGGCAAGCTGACCAACAAATTCCTCGTCGTCAGCAACATCAGCCCGGAAGACGCGTCTGCCGTAATCGGCGGCAACGAGCGCGTCGTGCGCCCGCGCCTGGCCGACGCCAAGTTTTTCTTCGACCAGGATCGCAAGAAGTCGCTGGAAAGCCGCGTCGCCGGCCTCGGCAAGGTCGTTTATCACAACAAGCTGGGCACCCAGGGTGAGCGCGTCCAGCGCGTCGCCGCGATCGCCCGCGCCATCGCCGACCATCTCGGCGGCGGTGAGTTGGCCCATCACGCCGAACAGGCCGCGGTGCTGGCCAAGGCCGACCTGCTCACTGACATGGTCGGCGAGTTCCCCGAGCTGCAGGGCATCATGGGCCGCTACTACGCGCTGCATGACGGCCTCGCCGCAGATGTCGCCGACGCCATCGAAGATCACTACAAGCCGCGCTTTGCCGGCGACAGCCTGCCGCGCGGGCAAGTCGGAACAGTCGTCGCGCTGGCCGACAAGCTGGAAACCCTGGTCGGCATGTTCGGCATCGGCCAGATTCCGACCGGCGACCGCGACCCGTTTGCCCTGCGCCGCCATGCGCTGGGCGCCATCCGCATGCTCAGCGAAGGCAATCTCGATCTGCCGCTGAACTCTCTCTTGGGCGTTGCCGCCCGTGCGTTTTCCAGTGTCGAAGGCTTCAAGAGCGCCGACGCGGCACTGGCCGATTTCATCTACGACCGCCTCGCCGGCAGCCTGCGCGAGCAGGGTTACACGGCGCAGGAAGTCGATGCCGTGGTCAGCCAGCGGCCGCAGCGCCTGGGCGACATTCCCAAGCGCCTGGCCGCCGTCCGCGCCTTCTCGGCGCTGCCCGAAGCCGCCGCCCTGGCTGCCGCCAACAAGCGCGTCGGCAACATCCTGAAAAAGGTCGAGAACGCTGTCGAAGCGACGGTCGACAACGCCCTGCTCCAGGAAGCCGCCGAAATCGCCCTGCATGACGCGCTCGTCGAAGTCGTGCCGCAGGCCGATGCCGCCTTCGTCACCGGCGACTACAGCGAATCGCTGCAGGCCCTGGCCGCCTTGCGCGCCCCGGTCGATGCCTTCTTCGACGGCGTCATGGTCAATGCCGACGACCCGGCCCTGCGCGCCAACCGGCTCGGCCTGCTCGCCAAGCTGCATGCCGCGATGAACAAGGTCGCCGACCTTTCCAAACTGTCCGCTTAAGTCAGGAAAGCCGCCATGCCCACCAAACTCGTCATCCTCGACCGCGACGGGGTCATCAACTTCGATTCCGCCCAGTTCATCAAGAGCCCGGCCGAATGGAAGCCGATTCCGGGCAGCCTGGAAGCGATAGCCCGCCTCACCCAGTGCGGCTACAAGGTGGTCGTGGCGACCAACCAGTCGGGCGTTGGCCGCGGCCTGTTCGACATGGAAACGCTCAACCTCATCCACAGCAAGATGCACAAGGCCGCGGTGGCACTGGGCGGCCGGATCGACGCCATTTTCTATTGCCCGCATGCAGCCGATTCGAAGTGCGATTGCCGCAAACCGAATCCTGGCATGTTCAAACGCATTTCCGAAACGCTCAACATCGACCTCAAGGGCGTCCCGGCCATCGGCGACTCGCTGCGCGACCTGCAGGCCTGCGCCGTCTATGGCTGCCAGCCCATGCTGGTGATGACCGGCAAGGGTGAAAAAACCAAGGCCGAAGGCAATCTGCCGGAAGGCACACTGGAATTCAAGGACCTGTCGGCGGCGATCGACGCCATCCTCAAGGAAACAACCCCATGAAAACCGTGCGTTCGACGCTGTTCATGGCCTACGCCATTGTCTGGTCCATCCTCTCGGCGCCGCTCGTCGTCATTGCCGCCCTGGTCCTGCGCGGCCTCTGGGGCTACCGCTTCGGCAAGCTGTGGCGCCTCGGCATGCAGTTCGGCGTTGAAAACATCCTCGGTATCCGGCCCAAGGTAATCGGCCTTGAAAACATGCCGCAGGAACCCTGCGTCATTCTCGCCAAACACCAGTCAGCCTGGGAAACGATGACCATCCAGGACCTCGTGCCGAATGGCGCCTACTGCGTCTTCGTCCTCAAGAAGGAACTGCTCAGGGTGCCACTGGTCGGCTGGGGACTGGCCGCCATGAAAATGATCTCAATCGACCGTGCGGCCGGCAAGGACGCCCTCGACCAGGTCGTCACCCAGGGCCGCGAGCGCCTGCAGCAGGGCTTCTACGTCATCCTCTTCCCGGAAGGCACACGCGTCGCGCCGGGTCACAAGAAACGTTACAAGCCGGGCGGCGCCTATCTCGCCACCCACGTCGGCTGCAAGGTCGTGCCGGTCGCCCACGATGCCGGCGAACTCTGGCCGCGCCAGGCTTTCCTGAAAACGCCCGGCACCGTCACCATGAGCATAGGCCCAGCCTTCGACGCCACCGGCATGACCGAAGCCGAAGTCAATCAGCGGGCCGAAGCCTGGATCGAAGACGAAATGCACCGCATCTCGCCGCATCGCTACTCGGATGCCTCGCACAACGCCACCTGAGCCAGCGCGGCGCATCGTCATTGCCGGCCAGGCCATCGCCTATCAGCTCAGACGCAGCCCGCGCCGGACCATCGGCCTCGCCATCGACCATCGCGGCCTGCGCGTCGGCGCCCCGACCCGTGCCCGCCTCGGCGACATCGAAAACCTGATCCACGAACACGGCCAGTGGGTGCTCGACAAACTCGCCGCCTGGCGTGACCGACCCGCCCCAGAAACCCTGCAAATCACGGATGGAGGCATCATTTCCGTCCTCGACGAGCCGCTCACCATACGCCTCACCACGATAGGGCGGTCAGGCTGGCAGTTCGGCCCCGGCATGCTCTATCTGCGTCCCGACGCCAGCGGCAACGCCCGCCCCAGCCTGGAAAAAGCCCTGCGCGAGAAAGCCCGCGCCGTCTTTGCCGAACGTCTCGCCCACTACGCCCCGAATCTCGCCGTCGCCCCGCCACCGCTGCGCCTGTCATCGGCCCGCACGCGCTGGGGCAGTTGCAGCCAGCGCGGCGGCATCGCCCTGAACTGGCGACTTATCCTCATGCCGCTCGCCATTGTCGATTACGTCGTCTGCCACGAACTCGCCCACCTCAAGGAAATGAACCACAGCCCGCGTTTCTGGTCTGTCGTCGAGCAACTCTGCCCGGACTGGAAAGCCCGCCGCCTCGAACTGCGCCGCTGGGGAAAACTGGTCGCCGGTTATTAAAGGCGAGCCTTTAGACCAACCCAAGGCGCCCCAAATTTACCCAACAACTCCCCCTGACAACCAAGCACTAGCCACAAATAAAAATGCGCATCCTCCACACCATGCTCCGCGTCGGCAATCTCGACCAGTCCATCGCCTTCTACACTGAAGTCCTCGGCATGCAACTGTTGCGCCGCCAGGACTACCCGGATGGCCGCTTCACCCTGGCCTTTGTCGGCTATGGCGACGAAGCCAGCAATGCCGTCCTTGAACTGACCCACAACTGGGATACGCCTGGCTACGACCTGGGCAACGGCTACGGCCATATCGCGCTGGCCGTCCCCGATGCGGCCGCCGCCTGCGCCGCGATCAAGGAGCGCGGCGGCAAGGTGGTGCGTGAAGCCGGGCCGATGAAGCACGGCAAGACCATCCTCGCCTTTGTCGAAGATCCGGATGGTTACAAGATAGAACTGATACAAGCCAAATCAGATAGCTGACAGTACGAGCGTAATCCGTCCGGCACACCGGTCATGGCTGACCGGAAGAAGTAGCGACAAGTCCTTTATTTGACGAAGACGATCTTGCGCTTTTCGTCCACCTTGCCGAGATAGTAAGTATCGCCCTCGCCCTTGAGGATATTGGCACACCATTTTTCGGCAAGCTGCTTCCAGTCGATGTCGACGCAGTACTTGCCTTCGTCGTTAACCTTCCAGGTTCCGGCTTGGCCGACCGTCCGTGAGCCCGCACCGCTGCCGAAGGTCTTGTTGTTGGAATTCGCATATAAAGTGCCATCCGGCTCGTTCGTCCAGTGGCGTTCGCTGCCGCCCGACGAGACATGCGTCACCTTGAGGCCCGGCAGGAAAGCCAGCAATTCCTCCCGACTCATTTTGACCGGGGCATCCTGGGCCAGGGCGCTGATTGCCCAAATGCTGCCAAGAGCAGCAAAAATGAATTTCGACATGGCAGATCTCCCTCCTGAATGATCCTGACAATCAAGACTGCGAAAACGGCGAGCAGTTCCCTGGCAACAAAACAGCGGACGGGGCACAGCATCCCATTTTGAGTGGCAACCTGAGCGACATCAAGGCAGGCCGCCTGCTTGCAGGCCATACTACAGCGAGAAGGAGATCGCCATGGCCTTTCCCGAATTCTTTGCCCACGCCCCCGCCATCACGCTGCGCGACCCGCTGGCCGAACTGCTCGGCGCAGCCGAAGACGGATTGATCGAATACCACTTTGTCGATGCCGTGAAACTGGCCGGGCATTCATGCCCGACGGTGGCCGGTGCCTGGCTGATGAGCATCCGCGCGCTACGTGCGCTCTACGGTGACGAGATACCGGTTCGCGGCAATATCGCCGTCGCCTTCCATGAAGACCTCGAAACCGGCGTGGCTGGCGTCCTCGCCAGCATTGCCACACTGCTCACGGGGGCCGCCGCTGAGGGCGGCTTCAAGGGACTCGGTGGTCAGCATGTACGGCGCGGCCTGCTGACCTTCGGGCTGAGCGGCGGATCCGCCATGACTTTTACCCGGCTCGATACGAAGGCTGCGGTCAGCGCAAGCTTCTGGCCCAATCTGGTGCCGCCCGATCAGCATCTGGGCAGCCTGCTCCCTTTTGTGATGCAAGGCTCAGCCAACCCGGCCGAAAAGAAGCGCTTCGGCGAACTCTGGCAGGATCGCGTCAAACGTATCCTGATCGACCACGGCGACGATCCGGCCCTCGTCACGCTGCGCCTGATTCAGCGCTGAATCGCCATCGCCTCGCGCGCCACTGCCTCGAACGCCTCGACCACGCCAGACCAGCTGCGGGGCAGCATGGTCTGCCGCGCCGCCTCGGCCATTTTGCCGAGACGCTCCGCATCGTCGAGCATCCACAGCGCACCATCGACGTAGGCCCGCTCGTCGCCGGGCGAGGCCACCATGCCGTTTTTTTCCGAGACGACAAGCTCGGCAGCCGCTGCACTGCGGTAGGCGATGACGGGCAGGCCGCTGGCCATCGCCTCGGCGACGACATTGCCGTAGGTTTCGGTCAGGCTGGGGAAGAGAAAGAGATCGGCGCTGGCGTAGTGGGCGGCGAGATCCTCACCGGTTTTCATGCCAGCGAAGTGATGGTCGGGGTGGTCTGCTGCCAACTGTCTGGCCGACGGGCCATCGCCGACCCAGACCATTTTTGCCTGCGGATGCCAGACCTGGATCGCCGCAAAGGCCTTCTCGACCAGCGCCAGGTTCTTCTCCGCGGCTATCCGGCCGACGTAAAGACAGACAGGACCGTCGCCTTCGACACCCCAGCCATGACGCAGCGCAAGGCTACGCCGGGCCGGATCGTACAGCCCGGTATCGACACCGCGGCCGACCACGCGCACGCCGCTCAGCCCCTCACCAGCCAGATCGGCAGCCAGCGCGGCGGTCGGCACCATGGTCGCCAGGGTCCGCCGGTGCAGGGTGCGCAGGTAGGCCGAGAGTGCCGGACGCATCCAGCCCATGCCGTAATGAACGCTGTAACGATCGAAATTGGTGTGAAAGCCCGAAGTCACCGGAATACCCATCTTGCGGGCGACGCTGACGGCTGACCAGCCGAGCGGCCCTTCGGTCACGACATGCACGAGATCGGGCCGGTTCTGCCGCCACTGGCTGGTCAGGCGCCCCCCGGCCGGCATGCCGAACCGCAGTCCGGGATAGCCGGGAAGTGGCAGGCCGGGCAAGGCCAGTTCATGCTCGCCGCCGGCATCACCCTTGCCCTGACGCGGACGAATGACACTGATCCGGTGGCCGCGCTCACGCAGACCACCGACCAGACGACCGATGGTCATGGCGACGCCATTGACTTCCGGCGGGAAGGTTTCGGTAACGAAGGCGATGGCCAGTGACATCAGAAACTCCCCATGAGCACGCAGCCCCAGACGACGGTCACAATGAGCAGCGAGACGAGCACGGCCGCACTGCCGATGTCCTTGGCGCGCTTGGCGAGGCGATGGTTTTCCAGGCTGACGCGGTCGACCACGGCTTCGATGGCTGAATTGAGCAACTCGACGACAAGGACCAGCAAGACGCTGGCAATCATCAGCCCCCGCCCCAGCCACGGCACCGGCAGCAGGCAGGCGGCGGGGATGAGCACGGCGGCCAGCATGACCTCCTGGCGAAAGGCGTCTTCACACAGATAAGCCGCCTTGAGCCCGGCCAGCGAGTAGCTCAGCGCATTCCACACCCGGCGCAGACCGGTCTTGCCCTTGAAGGGCGATTCGTTGGCCGGATCGAGTCCGAGTTCGTTCGATGAGGGGTCTGCCATGAGATCTCCGTGAAAGCACCCACGTTAATCAGGCTGCGCTAAGCTTTGATGACAGAAAAGGTCATCCGAATGTCACAATTCGGCTATAAAATTCGCGGATTTTCCCCATGCGCCTGCTTCCCATCCTGCTCGCTCTGCTGACCATCGCGCCAGCCGCCCACGCCGCCCGCCCGATGGTCACCGACGATGCCCGGCTGACCGATGGCGGCGCCTGCCAGCTTGAGTCCTGGCTCCACCTGCACGGCAGCCAGCACGAACTGTGGGCTTTGCCCGCCTGCAACCCGGGCGGCAATCTCGAACTGACCCTCGGCGGCGCACTGGCTTATGCCGATAGCCGCCAGGAAAGTGGCGCCGCCGTCATTCAGTTGAAAACCCTCTTCAAGCCACTCGAAACCAATGGCTATGGCGTCGGACTTGCAGTCGGTTATGCCGCGCAACCGGGCAGCTCCCATGATGCCAACCCTTACTTCTACGTCCCGGTCAGTTTTTCGCTGGCCGATGACAGGTTGGTCATCCACACCAATCTCGGCGTCACCCGCGAGCGCGAAAACAGTGAGAACCGCTTGACCTGGGGCCTTGGCAGCGAAATCCAGATGAGCGCACGGAGCTATTTGATTGCCGAAACCTTTGGCCAGGACAAAGGCACTCCGTTTTTCCAGGTCGGTGTGCGCCACTGGATCGTGCCCAATCATGTCCAGATCGACACCACCTACGGCAGTCGCTTCGACGGCATCAGCGAGCATCACTGGTTCTCGATCGGCCTCAGGCTAATCTCGCCGACCTTGTTCTAGATCACATGGCCTGAATTTGTAACACGCCTGAAACACGGATATCGGCAACCCTATGCTAAAAGGCAGATTGTCTTTATCCGGAAGCGAGAACCATGGTTTTCTTCGAACTTTTTTCCCACAACCCGACCATCATCAAGGTTGCTGCCGGCCAAGCCCTGTTTTCGGAAAACGAGGATGGCCACATGATGTATGTCCTCGCCGTCGGCAGCGCCGAGGTGATCGTCAACAACCGGGTCGTCGAGCGCCTTGAACATGGCAGCATCGTTGGCGAAATGGGTCTGGTTTCACCCGGCCCGCGCTCGGCCAGCGTCGTCGCGCTGAGCGACTGCGAGTTCGTCGCGGTCGATGAAAAGCGCTTTCAGTTTCTCGTCCAGCAAACCCCGTTTTTCGCCACCCAGGTCATGCGCGTCATGGCCGAACGCCTGCGCCATCTGAATCAGATGGTGACGCCGCTCGAAGACATCTGAGCCTCGGCGCCCTGGCCGATCTGGTTGTGCGCCAGATCGCGATAGAGCCTGGCCAGTCGCTCGGCCATGGCGACATCGCTCCATTCACGCGCATAGCCAGGGGCCTCATCGGCCAGATGCTGCCAGGCTTCGGGATGCTTCAGAAACTGGCCGAGAACCTCGCCAAAGGCCCGCGCATCGTTGGGGGGAGAAAAGGCACCGCGGCCGGGTGAGAGGATATCGGTCGTACCCATTTCCGACAGGGCGATGACCGGCAAGCCGGCGGCCATCGCCTCGAGCAGGACCAGCCCCTGGGTTTCGGTGCGCGACGCAAAGACAAAGACATCGGCCGCCGCATAGCAATCCGGCAAGGCCTGCTGGCGATCGAGATAGCCGATGAAGAGCACCGCATCGAGCAGGCCGAGCGCCGCCGTCTGCGCCTTGAGATCCGCCATCGCCGGGCCTTCGCCGGCGATCACCAGCAGGCTGTCCGGGCGGATCTGGCGCGCCTGGACAAGCGCCTGGAGGAGGAAGCCGATATTCTTTTCATGGGCCACACGGCCGACGAAGAGCGCCACCGGACGCTTTTCGTCAATGCCGAACTGCTGACGAAACCTGGGGCCGTTGCCGGCGGCAAACTGGGCCATCGGGATGCCGGTCGGCAGAACATGCATGGGCGAACTCACCCCATAGGCGTCAAGGCGCTGGCGCATCGCCGTCGAAGGCACGATCACGGCATCGAGCTGATTGCACTGCCGGCGGGAAAAGGCCCGCGCCTGGCCGCGCAGCCAGTTGGCCGGGACCAGTCTGGCGTAGTGCTGCAGGTACTCCTCGAACAGCGTGTGATAGGTCGCCACCACCGGCAGATTCAATGCACGTCCGGCTTTCAGGCCGGCGTAGTGGGCAATGAAGGGGGTCTGGACATGGATCAGGTCGCAATCCTTCGCCGCCCCCAGCACGGCCTTGTGCATGGCCCGCCAGCCGACCAGACGGTCTTCGCGGTCACCTGGCACGGGCCGTCCGGCGACGCGAATGATGCCCGGCTCGTCGGCCTCGTCGCCGTAACGCGGCACCACCAGCCGGACCTCCACACCCTGCGCCGACAGTGTCCGGCGAAAGGTCTCGATGGAGGTCGAAACGCCATTGACGCGCGGAAAATACACGTCGGAAACCATCAATACACGCATCTCAGACCTCTATCGTTTCGCCAACCGGCGCTGCCAGCATGGCCATCGGCGCCAATTCGCCCCAGGTGACCAGCTCAAGCCGTCCATCGAAGTGCTCGACAATGGCCGTACAGGAATCGACCCAGTCGCCACAATTGACGTAAGTCAGGCCGTCGATCTGACGGATCGTCGCCCAGTGGATATGGCCGCAGATGACGCCATCCAGGCCGCGCTCCTTGGCATGATGAATGGCCGATTCCTCGAAATCGAAAATGAAGGTCAGCGCCGTCTTGACCTTGCGCTTGGCGTAACCGGCCAGCGACCAGTAGCCGGCAATGCCGAGCTTGCGCCGGCACCACGAGAGCAGCGTATTGATGCGGACCAGCAGTTCGTAGGCCTTGTCACCAAGCACCGCGACCCAGCGATGGTGCCGCGTGACCTGATCGAACTGGTCGCCATGAATGAGCAGGAAGCGGCGACCATCGGCCATTTCATGCACCAGTTCATCGACGACCTCGACCTCACCAAAGACAATGCCGCAATATTCCCGCAGCACCTCGTCATGATTGCCCGGTATGAAAACGACCCGGTCACCATGCCGCGCCCGGCGCAACAGCTTCTGAACGACAGTGTTCTGGGCCTGCGACCAGCTGATGCTGCGACTCATCGCCCAGAAATCGACGATGTCGCCGATCAGGAAAGTCTGATCAGCCGGATGTTCACGGAGAAATTCGAGGAGTCTGTCCGCCTGGCACGCCCGCGTGCCAAGGTGGATATCGGAGAGAAAAACGGATCTGACCTTGGGCATAGGCGGACGATACGGCTGGCCCGTGACCCGAAAATTACCGTTTTGTTAAGCTTTTGTGTCTCTCGTCCGCAGATCGGCCAGCGGCTGGTTCACCCCCTGCCAGCCATGGCGGGCCAAAGGCAGCAGATAGACCGCGATGAAACCACCCAGGCCCCACAGGCAAAGCGCAATACGCCACGGCAGCGTGTCGGGGTAACCCTGGCCGTCGAAAGGCAGGGTCGCCACGGCGATGACGGCGACGATGACGAGAAACCAGTGCGCCCGCACACCCAGACCCCAGCGGAAATGCTGGCTCAGGTGCAGACCGGCCCAGCCGCCAGCCAGACCGATCAGGGCACCGGCCAGCACATCGACCGGCCAGTGGGCACCAACGGCGATGCGTGAAAAGCCGGCAAGAGCCGCTATCAGCACGATGGGCAGGGCGCGCCAGCCGAGCAGGGCGAGCCAGGCAACAACAAACGAGAAGGCCGAGACGGTGTGCCCGGAGGGAAAGCTGTGAGCCGTCAGGCGGGCGCCGATGACGGTGATCTGGCTGGCATCGAGCAGCCCGGCCGGGCGCGGCATGGGTAGCCACACCTTTAAGCCGCGACTGACCATGCCGGCGATCAAGGCACCAAGCACCAGCGCCCAGAATACGCGTGGATAGCGCAGGCAGAAGGGCAGCATGAGGGCGAGCTGAACGCGCCCGTCACCGAGCGTCGTCAGTATCTCCCAGAGCCAGGGCGGCAAGGCCTGGCTGGCCGCCTGGGCCGGCATGAAGCCGCTGTGCCAGTCGCCGGTCTGGCCGATGAAGATGAGCCCGAGGACCGACAACAGAATCAGGCCAAGGCAGGACGCAGCGAAAATCGGGTTGCGTGCATGCAGCCCGTGATCGTTCATTTCCGTCCCTCTGGCTCGACCCGGGCCAGCGTCACGAAGCTGCGCTGATAGACATCGCGCAGCACCAGATTGGGCGCGAGCAGGGCCTGCACTTCATGCCTGCGGTCGGTGCGGGTGAACACCAGCTGGCCGAGTTCCGGCACGCGGGTTGGCGTGGCTGCCTGACGGTAGACGCTGAAACTGGGCATGATGATGCGCCAGGCGACCACTGTCTCGCCGCTCTGTCTGGCCACTTGCGCCGCCTCGCGCACCGGCCCCTGGGTGACGCTGATGACGCGCGGGGCGATGACGACGGCGACGGTGAGCGCCTGCAGCAAACCGGCCAGGATCAAGCCTTGCCAGACCGGCAGGCGCCGCCAGAGGGCGAGGCCGAGCACAGCCAGGGCGAGCAGCGGCAACAGCCAGCGCGCCTCGTCGGAAAAGGCTTCAACCAGACCGGCCAGCAGCATCGTCTCGAATGGCCGGCTCACCTTGCCGAGGGCGAAAGCCAGTACTTCAGGCAGGACGGCGAGCAGTAGCGCGAAGAGAACAATCGGCGCAAAGGCCAGGGCGCGCCGCTGGAAATCGAGCCGGTGGCGGGCGAGCAGGATGAAGAGCGGCGTGCATCCGTAGAGCAGGTAATGCGGCAGTTGCGTCCCGGAAAACGAGAAAAAGACGAAGACGACGGCGAACCAGAGCATCAGGAAGCGCTGGAAAAGTGCCTCGCTGTCGGTCTGCCGCAACTGGCCGAGGAGCTTGCCGGCGATGGCGAGCAGCCAGCCGGTAAAGGGCAGCAGGACGAAGGGCATGACCGCGAAGTAGTACCACCAGCGCCCGCCGTGGCCCTCGAAGGTATCGGCATAGCGGTTGATGTTGTGCTTGAGGTAGAAGCCGCGGAAGAAGGCATCGCCCTGATCGAGATAGACCGCCACATGCCA
>ERZ1034361.289-NODE-289-length-35838-cov-4.934370_pt1 | contig 35838 bp, 31 predicted proteins | sample MGYA00520617_ERZ1034361 | MGnify/ENA primary metagenome ERZ1034361 (study PRJEB33736, sample SAMEA104284507) | Azolla filiculoides | biome: Urban; feature: Water surface; material: Ditch water | place: Netherlands | collected 2015-10-28 | depth 0-0.1 m ...
ATAAGCGATTAAAGCATTTAAATCCACTTTTGGGTTGTGTTCCATAATGTTGGTTTCCACGCTCCAACCTTCATCCAAAACAATGTATTCGACTTTGTTTTTTGCTGCAAAATCGATGTAATATTTATAGGTTTCGGTGTTGATTCCCGCTTGAAAATTGACGTTGTAAATATTCCAATCGTTCCACCAATCCCAAGCTACTTTTCCGGGTTTTATCCAGCTAATATCTTTGATTTTTGAAGGTTCAGATAATTTTTGAACCATATCATTGTTGGATAAATCTTTGTCGTTTTCAGAAATAACCACAATTCGCCAGGGGAAATTTCGAGTTCCTTTTGTAGTGACCAAATAATCGGCTCGTTGGGTAATTAATTTATTGAGAAAGTTGAACCCCCCATTTTTTTCCTGCAATGGATAGTTAGAAAATCGAGCTTCAAATCCTGTTTTGGTTTTGTTATGGGTTACAAATAAACCAGGATAATCTTCCAAATTAGCTTCCAAGAAAACGGCTTTTTTATTATTTTTTAAATCAACTAAAAACGGTAAAAAGGCCAATGTATCTTTGGCAAATTCGCTAATTTTTTTGTTTTCGTAATGCGATTCAAACGAAGAAATATATGGGTCTTTCGGGTTTCTTAAATCCCGAACATAAGGCATTACAGTATTGTAATCTTCATCGAAATTTAAACTGACTTCTTCTGATTTTACTGTAATATCTTTTTTATTTTTGGTAATAAAACGATACGCAACACCATCATCAAAAGCACGGTATTCAATGCTGAAATCATTTTTAAAATTTAAAAGCAGCAGATTGTACTGGTTTTTGATGGCACTTTTTTTATAAAAAGGGGATTCAAATGAAGTAGTTACTTTTTCTCTTTTTGAATTCAAAAGCACACTATTTTTTCCTAAAATTTCATTTTGGTCTAAAGTTAATGACATTGGCGATGGTGCCAAAACCACTTCTTTTTGATGCAAAATAGTCCAAGTTATGATATTATCAATCACAATTTCAACTTGAATTTTTCCGTTTGGTGAAGTCAAAACAAAGTCTTGTTTCTTTTGTCCAAAGGAAAGATTCATAAAAAGTAGTGCCAAAAAGAAATAGCCTATTTTTTTCATTATTTTTTGAATTTCAAATTGTATTTCTTCACGATTTCTAAAGTCGATTTATCAGAAGAAAAAACACTATTCAATCCTTGTGGTTCCTGCGGTGGATCAGTGGTTAAAGGATCTCCGGGTTTCCATTTTCCATCAGAGGTAATTGCTTTTCCTTCGCCACCAAATCCCCAAAAATTGGCTGCTTGCAAAGCCCCCTTTTTAGCAACACTTTCGGCTACTCTGTTGAAAATATAATTATAAAACACATTTCTGTTGGCTACAGAAGTTGCCGACGTTAAGTCTTCATTTTCTCTAGGCAAACCAAATTCTTCAATGATAATAGGTCTTTTCAAATGATTGGCAACAGCAATATGAGCATCAATATATTTACCTGCATTTTCTAGTGTTGTTGGCAAGGTTTTTTCGGCATCGTCGGCTTTGAACCAATTCCAGTTTTTAGGCCAAATGTGCATCGTTAGATAATCGATATTCGGATTTTGATGTGTTCTTTCGAAAATTTCGATCTTGTCATTCGAACTATTCAAACCTTCGGATCCAGTCGAAATCAAATGATTTTTGTCTAAACTATCCATCAAATTGACAATATTGTTTAACCAAACTGTGAATTTCGCTTCGTTTTCTACCGAAAAAAGTCTTGGTTCGTTGCCTACTTGCCAGGCCATAATGGTGTTGTCTTCGGTGTATTTTCTTTTGGTGTAGGCATTTGTTCGTCCTATAATGAATTTTACGTGGTTGTTCAAGGCTTCCATACAAGGTTCGCAGCTGTAGAATTGTTCAGTGTAAGCCATATATTGTGGCCAAGTATTGGGTGGAATCGCAGGAACTGGAATTGCTCCTTTTCCTGACCATTCTAAATATTGCGACATTCCACCAGACCATTCCCAGTTGTTGGTCAAAAATAAAACGGCATACATTTTTCGTTTTCCCATTTCGGAAATCAAGAAGTCTAAACCATCCAGCAAATCTTGGTCGTATTTTCCTTGTGCGTATTGCAAAGCAGGGCGAACAGTATAATCGTATGTTCCGCCATCGCCACCAACAAGAATTCGGAGATTATCGATGCCATTTTTTTGCATTAAATCCAGTTCACGTAACAGTCTTTTTCGATCGCCCACTTTTTTGGAAGCTAATAAACTTCCGTACCAATAATTGGTTCCAATGTAGGAATAAGGTTTGTCGCCTTTGAAGAATTGAGTGTCTTTGACTGTGATTCTCGGTTGTTGTTTTTGGGCTTGACTTGGAATGCAAATTGAAAAAAGTAGCGCAAGAACGATTAATAATCCTGATTTTTTCATATCTAAGGTTTTATTTATGAAACTAATTTATTTCTAGAACTTCACTTCAGTTTTAGCACCATTATACTTCACTTTTTTACCTTCATTTGGATTGGAGATTAACTGAAATGTTGCATTTTTGGTTTTATCAATAAATACAATATTAAAAACTCTATTTTTTTGCATTCCGTCAAAACTTCCTTTTCTGTCGCCAATGGTTAGTGTTTTTGAAGTTTGATTATAGTTGAAATCAATGTTCGAAAATTTGCCTTTTTCGTAATTGTAATTGGTGTTTTCATCTTCGTATAAACTAAAATTAGCATCTTTTCCGGTGTAAACATAAATCGTAAAAGGTTCGGATGATTTTTGTGAGGTATATTCAATATTTGGACCACAAGGAAGGATAGAACCTTCTTTTACATACAATGGAATTTCATCGTAATCGGCTTTTGCTGTGATAGTTTGACCGCCTTCTAAGAATTCGCTAGTATAAAAATTATACCAACCATTGGTGTTGGGTAAATACACCTCACGACTGCGTTTTTTGTATTCTGTTACTGGATTTACTAGTATTGCTGAGCCAAACATAAACTGATTGGCGATGTTTAAAACTTTTTTATCAGAACTAAAATCCATCGGAAGTCCACGCATCATGGTGTAATCGTTTTGGTAGATTTGTCCCATTAAAGAATAGATATAAGGCATTAATCGGTAACGCAATCTATTAGTATTTAAGATGCTTTTGTAAGCTGGATGATCTTCGGGTGCAATGTTGAATATTTCTCTGTATGGAAATTGACCGTGAGCTCTAAAAAGCGGACAGAAAACACCATATTGATACCAACGTGCGTTTAATTCTCTCCATTCTTCAAGAGTTTCACCAGTAGCTTTTTCATAACGAGTTTCTACAGAAAAACCTCCAATATCGGTTGTCCAATACGGCAATCCAGACATTGAAAAGTTCAAACCTGCTGGAATTTGATTTTTCAAATCTTCCCATCTTGAACCAATATCACCGCTCCAAGTGGCTGCCGCATAACGTTGCAATCCTGCAAAACCAGATCGTGTTAGCATAAAGATTCGTTTGTTTGGATCTACGCTGCGTTGTCCTTCATAAATTCCTTTGGCGTTCATTAAAGAGAAAGCATTATAGTTGATTTCTGCGGCTCCAAGGAAGGTGCTTCCAATCATTTCTTTTCGAACTTCGGGTGGCATATTGCTGTGAATATCTGGTTCTGAAGCATCCATCCACCAAGCGTCAATTCCAGTGCTGTAGATATTTTTGTTGATTAATTTCCAAAATTCTTTTCGAGCATCGGGATTGTAAGGATCATAAATAGCGTTGTTGAATCCTAACCAGTCTTTACGGTTTTCGGCTACGTTTCTTTTTAAAATATAGCCTTTTGCGTCTAAATCTTTGTAGTTTTGAGTGTCTTCATAGAATTTTGCCCAGACTGAAATCATTAAATTGGTATTGTATTTTTCGTGAAGGGTTTTCATCATTCCTTTTGGGTCTGGAAAACGTGCTGGGTCAAATTCTTGACTTCCCCATTGGCCTTCTCTCCAGTATCTCCAATCGAGAACAATATTGTCTAATCCAATTTTTCTTTTTCGGAATTCGGCAACGGTATTCATAATTTCGTCTTGTGTATTGTAGCGTTCACGGCTTTGCCAAAATCCCATTGACCATTTTGGCATCATTGTCGCTTTGCCTGTAAGGGTTCTATAACCGCTAATTACATCGTCGATATTTTTTCCAGAAACAAAGAAATAATCTATTTTTTGACCAGCTTCTGATTCAAAAGCGAATTCATTTTTTTGTGCTTCGGTTTTTGGTTTTGCCCAAGTGAAACTTATGAAAGATTCATTTCCTAATGGATCCCATTCGATTTTTAGTTTGTGTTTTACTCCTTTTTCAAGATTGATTCGAATTAATTCGTTGGTAGCATTCCATCCTTGTCTCCATCTTGCGGTTACTAATTTGTCGTCAATATAAACATTGGTGTATCCTGATAACCAAAGGTTGAATTGGTGTTCACCCGAAAAATCAGATTCGAAAGAGCCTTCCCATTTTACAAGTGTATTTTCTAATTTAATTCCTTCTGGAAGCTGTTTTAATGAGGGAATATAACTGTAATCAATGTAAGATTCTGGACGAGTAAGTACTTTATTAGGGTCTTTTTTATCTGTGTATGTTGCAGTCAACCAACCTTTATCTCCAGTGGCAGAATACAATCTTAGCGTAGAAATTTTGTCATAATTTTGAGTATCAATCGACTTGGTGAGTGAGTTATTGTCCCACAAAATTCCGTAATTTTTGCTGGATACCAAGAATGGAATCGCCACTTCGGTATTGTATTGCGATAATAAAACTTTAGTGCCTTTGTAATTGAAAACCCCATTTTGATGTTGTCCTAAACCGTACAAAGCTTCATCAGTTTCGCTGGTGAAAGATTGTTTTACTATATAAGATTGTTTGCCATCCAATGTGGTTCCTGTAATGGTTTTTCCGCCACCTTTGGTTTCTTGTAAAAGCGTTTTTCCAGCCGCATCTTTAAAAACTATTTCACCTGTTTCTATCGAAACGGTGGCTTTCAAATTTTTTGTCGAAAGGGTCGCAGTATCGTTTGAATTAATCACTTCAAATGGAGTTGAGTTTGGTTTTAAATCATCAAGAAGCATCAAACTTTTTGTTGTATCAAAAGTAGTTGTTGGACTTGCCGTGATGTGTAAAATTGTATTTGAAACTACTTGTATTCTTAGAACAGCAGCGTCGTTTCGTTGTGGTTTTTTAATTTTAATTTCAATTCCATCGTTCAATTTTGTTACGTTTTCTTGAGCCGAAACTTGGAAAAAGGGTAGAATGATAAATAAAAATAGAAATTGTGGTTTTAGTTTTTTCATTTGGATAGTTATTTAAGTAACGATTTTATTTAGCTAAAGGTAAGTTTTTTATTCGATAAATCAATTCGATGCATGCTCTACTATTGTGATAGGGGCATTTCCAAAATCCAGTTTTGTCTTTTTCAATTTTGGAGTAATCTTGGTTGATTCCCCAAATCCATTCTCCATTTTCGGGGTCTAAGATGTATTGCTTTACAAATTCCCAGTTTTTAAGTACAACATCCAAGTATTTCTGGTCATTTGTCATTTGGTAGGCATTAAAAAAACCAATCATCAATTCGGATTGTGGCCACCAATGTTTCTCTGCCATCAAGGTGTTGGTTTCGGGCTCTAATTCGTACCAAAGTCCTCCATCTTTTGAGTCAATTCCTTCGAAAGTGGCGTCGGTTAAGAGAATAGCGTATTTTTTGTAACGTTCAATTATGTTTTTATCACCCGAAATTTCAGCGCATTGCAATAATAACCAAGCCGCTTCAATATCGTGTCCATAAGAAATCACGTCAGGTTTTTCGATCCAATTTTCGTTAAAAAACAGTTTTAAATGTCCCGTTTTTTGGTCGATAAAATAGGTTTCTATGACTTCGAGTAATTCTACAATGTCTTTTTGTAAGTTTTTGTCTTTCCATACTTTATACAAATTAGCATAGCCTTCGACGATGTGCAAATGCGTGTTCATTGTCTTTTTCTCGTTGGCATCTTTATCGCTTAAACGCAAATCTTCGATGGGTTGCCAATCGCGGGTAAAAGCTTCGAAGTAGCCTTTGTTAATAGGGTCGTAACTGTATTTCTGTATTTTTTTATACAATGCTATTGCATATTTTAAAGCTCTTTCATCATTAGAAATTGCGTAATATTCGCTCATTCCATAAATGGTAAAAGCCAACGCATAAATTTGGTTCTTGGTGTCTTTTGGTGTTTTATCAGGATTGATGCTCCAAAAAATTCCACCAAATTCTGTATCATAAAAATGGGCAATAACATATTCAAAAGCTTGTTTTGCAAGCTGTTTGTGTGCTTCATTTTTAGTGATAGAATAAGCAGCTGAGAATGACCAAAGAATCCGAGCATTGAGCACAGAACCTTTTTCGGCTTCGAAATTTTTGAACTCTTTGTAATCAATTTGACCAATAAAACCACCGTTTTTTGAGTCAATAGTGTGTTTCGACCAATATTCAAGAATGTTGTCGAGTTCAGCAGTTAATTCGGTTTTAAGATTTAAAATGGGTGTTGACACGGTTATTTAATTTCTTTGTTCTTGTTCACTTGAGCAATGATAGTATTTACTGAACCTGCAGATATGAAAGTGTCTTCGGGTGTATTCATCACATAATCTACTAATTGATCTACGGAAGAAACAGCTACATGCATTCGGGTATCTGAAGAAGCATAATAAATGAAAACGGTTCCGTCTTCATCAGCAATCCAACCATTGGAGAACAAAACATTGGAAACATCTCCAACTCTTTCGGACTCTTGAGGTGCCATAAAATGCCCAGCAGGAACGTGAGTTACTTTCGAAATATCATTTAAATCGGTCATAAACATATAGAGTGTGTAGCGTAATCCAGCAGCGGTGTTACGAACTCCGTGTGCCAAATGCAACCAACCTTTATCAGTTTTGATTGGAGCGGGACCCAAACCATTTTTGAGTTCATAAACGGTGTGGTATTGTTTTCCGAAGATAATTTTTTCTTCTTTTACGATTGGATTTAACATATCATCGATATAACCCAATCCAATTCCACCGCCACTTCCCACATCAATAAATCCATCTTGTGGTCGAGTGTAAATAGCATATTTTCCGTTTACAAATTCGGGATGCAAGACTACATTGCGTTGTTGTCCTGTGTTCGAAATTAAATCGGGTAAACGTTCCCAATTCACTAAATTATTTGTGCGCACAATTCCTGCATTGGCAATAGCCGAACTGGTATCGCCTTTTGGAGCGTTGGGATCTTTTCTTTCGGTGCAAAAAATGCCGTAAATCCAACCGTCTTCGTGGTTGATTAAACGCATATCATAGACATTGGTATCGGGCTCATCGGTTTGTGGAATCACGCAAGGTTTATCCCAAAATTGGAAATTATCAACTCCATTTGGACTTTCGGCAATGGCAAAAAATGATTTTCTGTCCACACCTTCTACACGAACGGCAAGAATGTATTTATTGTTCCATTTCATCGCACCAGCGTTGAATGTTGCATTGATGCTAATGCGTTCCATCATAAATGGATTGGTGGCTTCATTTAAATCAAATCTCCATTCTATTGGCGCGTGATTTCGGGTTAAAACTGGGTTTTTATACCTACTGAAAATACCATTTCCAGTACTTGATTGCGCTTCGTTTTTTTTCTCAATCAATTCTTTAAATTCGTTTTGGATGGCCGCTTTTCTTTTATCGAAAAGTGTATTTGTTGTTGTGTTCATAATCGATATTGCTAAATCAAAGATTAATTTGTTGTGTTTCTTTGTTGGGTTAATTCGTGTTCGATGGTTTCTAGTTTTTCTTCATTTAATGGATAAAGAAGTATGAAGAGTACCGAAACTCCAGCAGCAATTGCAGGAAGGATACTCAACATTAATTGGATTCCGTTTTGTGTTACTGCGGTTTGAACTACATTAGCTTGAAAACCATAATATCCCAATAGCCATCCCGTTGCAGCTCCGCCAATTGTCCAGCCAAATTTTTGTGACATGGAGGATGCTGAAAAGATAAGTCCAGTAGCTCTTCGGCCTTGTTTCCATTCCGAATAATCGGCGCTATCGGCATACATAGACCAGATTAATGGGAAAATACAACCTGCACAAATGCTTATCAATACTTGGAAAACCATAATCAACATAACGTCGTTTTTTCCAAGGAAATAAAAGAATACACTTAAAATTGCCGCCAAGGCCATTGCTCCAAAAAAGGTGTTCTTTTTTCCGATTTTGTTCGCGATTGGTGTGGCTGCGATTACTCCGATGATATTGGCAGCTTGACCTAAAACTAAGTAAAAGGAGGTCGGTGTCATGGCAAAATTTTCGCCAAACACATTGAAACTATAGCTTATAGTACTGCTTACATAATATTTAAAATAATAAACAGCAGCACCATCGCGAATAGAATTGAAAACCAAGGCGCCAATTCCAGCCCCTAAAAGAATCCACCAAGGACGATTTTTTAATAGGTCGCTTAAATCTTCTTTCAAATTGGGTTTTTCGTCTGAAATGGGCACCACTCTTTCTTTGGTTAGAAAAAAGCAACCCCAAAAGAAAATGGTGGTAATGATTCCGAATACAATTATGGTGTATAACCAGCCTGTTTTTGAATTTAAACTTCCACCAAAATGATTCACCAAAGGCTCGATTAGCCATAGTGCTAATAAGCTTCCGCCAAAAGCAAAAACCATACGATAGGAGGAAAGTGTTGTTCTTTCTTTTCGGTCTGAAGACATTACTCCAAGCAACGAAGCATAAGGAACGTTGATAATGGAATACACCATCATCATTAAGGAATAGGTTACATAAGCATAAATTATTTTTCCTTTTTCGTCAAAATCTGGAGTGTAAAAAGTTAAGATTCCAATGATGGCAAATGGGATGGCTGTCCATAAAAGATAGGGTCTAAATTTGCCCCAACGTGTTTTGGTTCGGTCAGCCATAATACCAACAAAAGGGTCAAAACAAGAATCCCAAATCCGGGTAATTAGGAACATGGTTCCAACAACTGCTGGTGCTATTCCGAATACATCGGTGTAAAAAAACATCAGATACATACTGAATATTTTCCAAAACATAGACGAAGCTGCGTCTCCCAGGCCGTAACCTACTTTTTCTTTTAAACTAATTTTTTCGTGCATTGGTTGGTTGTTAATTTCGATGATTAGGTTAGTACTTATTTATTGTATAATTTTTCTTTTGCGGCTTCTTTTTCGAATAAAATTTGGTCTAGATTATAAAAATCAACAAAATCTTTTTCGCTTACTTGTCCTTTATAAGGAGCATAGTAGTGCATTTTTTTCTCATCTTCTTTCCATCCGTGGTTTCTCCAAACTAAGACATAAGAAATTTTAAAATCGCCAATAGCTTTCATCAAAGTGTTCGTCCACCATTTGTCATACGGAATGGCTTCGTAACCCGTTTCAGCAAAAGCCATAATTTTGTTTTGTTCTTGGGCTATTTCGTTCATTATTTTGAATTGTCTTTGGCAATTTTCTACAAAGGAATTGTCTTTTGTAGGATCATTGAATTGGTAATTATCAAAACTCAAAACATCCGCATAATTAGAACCGGGATAATATTCTAAAAAATCTTCTTTGGATTTGAAATCGGCAGTGTTGTACACATAGATTAAATTGTGAATTCCTTTCGCTTGAAAATAATCGAAGGTAAATTTCCACAAAGTCTTAAATTCTTCGGGGCTTGCATTGTTTTTGCACCACCAAAACCAAGTACCTGTCAATTCGTGATACGGACGAAAAAGAATTGGAATAGTTTTTCCGTTTTTATCTTTTAATGTTAGAATGAATTTTGCAACTTCATCCATCCAAGATTTAAATTTTTCGTGATTTTTCCCTCCAGGTAAGGCAGAAACTAATGATTTTGGCGTGGTGTCCCAAGCATTTTTACCCGTTAACGGATTGTCAACATGCCAGCTAAGCGTGATTAATCCTCCACGAGAATGCCCATCTATTATGTATTGTCGCATTTTGTCAAAAGGAACTCCATCAATATTTTTATCGGATTTTTTTTCTAATCCGCTAAGGTCCCAACCATAAACCGCGGGATAGTCGCCTGTAACGTCTTTTACATCGCTTCTTCTTGCTTCGTATTTCCAATTTACACCATAGGCCAAATCGTCTTGGTGACCAAAAAGGATTCCTTTATTGACTATGGTTACTAAATTTTTATACACTATTTTAGTTTCAACTGTCGCTTTTGAGTCAGCCAATGATGTTTTAGTATTAGTAGTTTGAGCTTTCGAGGCACAAGATATTCCTATATTAATAATGATGACGAACAGAATTAGGTGTTTTTTCATGGTTTTTGAGTTGTTGTTTGGAATCACTTTGATGCTGTTTTTTTTGATAAATTACTGAGAATTAATTCATTCTATAAATTTTTATAATAGGAATGATTTTTCTGTAGAATTATTAAAATCATAAAAACTAGCAAGCTTTATAACGATTAGTGTTTTTTATAAATATTAATTCTAAAAATACTGTAATTTCATCTTTTCAAAGATAATTTGATGTGCCTAGTTTTAATAATATTATTTTATCATTTATATATCCTATTATTGCAAATAAAAACTCGATATGAGTAATTTGAAAAAATTTTACAGAGAAATTCCTCCACTTTCTCCCCAAGATAGTTTTTTGGTTTTCGATAGAGTTAAAGATACTTTTGATTTTCCGGTGCATTATCACCCTGAGTATGAGATTAATTTTATCCTAAATGGCAAAGGTGTAAAGCGTGTCGTAGGAGATAATATCGAAGATATTGACAGTGTAGAATTGGTTTTGATTGGCCCCAATTTATACCATGGTTGGGAATTAAATAAATGCACTAGTGATAAAATTCACGAAATAACCATTCAATTTGATACTAATTTATTTCCCGATTCTTTGCTTTCTAGACGAATTATGAATCCTATAAAGGAGATGTTTAATCGTTCGATTCATGGGATTTTATTCTCAAAAAAAGTAGCCGAAGAGCTGACTCCCAGACTTATTAAATTATCAAAATTAGATGGAATGGATTATTTTTTGGAGATCACTTCGCTCTTGTTTGATCTTGCAAACTCCCGAAATCAAAGGCTTCTTTCAACTTACACTGTTGATTATGCCACTTTTGATGATTATGACAAAATGAAGTTGGTGTATGAATATGTTCAGAAAAAATTTGCCGAAAAAATAACTCTCGAAGACGTTTCGAGCGTTGCAAATATGACCAGTATTTCTTTTAATCGATTCATCAAAAAACGCACAGGTAAAACATTTGTCAATTACATAAACGACATCCGAATTGGGTATGCGGCAAGATGGTTGGTCGAGAAAGATATGAGTATTTCCGAAATTGCCTTTAAGTCTGGGTATAACAATCTGGCTAATTTTAATCGAAGTTTTAAAGCTATAAAAAACCGAACTCCAAGCCAATATCGAGATGATTTTTCTGGTTTGAAGAGGATACTTTAGAGGGGACAGAAATTATTTTTTTAGTAAATTATTACTGCTAATTAGGTTTATAGGAACATTAAAACGTTCACAGTCTACCTCAATTAGGATGGCTTTGTGTTCAAAAAGTGGAAGGAATTTGTTAAGCTAATGCTTAGAAATTCTTTACAAACCACTTCCAAATAAGTATAAAAAAACGACGTTTAAATCAATTTTAAACGCCGTTTTAGATTTATATTAAAAGTAAATTTATCGAATTCCCTTCACAAATTCTCCAATTTTTGAAGTACCTTCTTCAGATAAATGTTTGATAAAAGCACTTCCAATAATTGCCCCTTTGGCAAATTGTGTGGCTTGATTAAAAGTTTCCTGATTGCTAATTCCAAAACCAATAATTTGTGGATTTTTCAGGTTCATATCGGCAATGCGTTTAAAATAATCTTCTTGTGCGCTTCCAAAACCCGATTGCGAACCTGTAACACTAGCCGAACTCACCATATAAATAAATCCATCCGAAACGCTGTCAATAAAACGAATGCGCTCGTCAGAGGTTTGAGGTGTAATTAGGAATATGTTTTTGAGTCCGTATTTGTCGAAAGTAGCTTTGTATTCATCTGCATAAACATCAACTGGAAGATCTGGAATAATTAATCCATCAATACCAATTTCGGCACATTTCTGGCAAAAAGCTTCTACACCATATTGCAGCATTGGATTAAAATATCCCATAATCACTAACGGAATGGAGACTGTTTTCCGAATATCTTTGAGTTGGTCAAACAAAACTTGAGTAGTCATTCCGTTTTGCAAAGCTTGAGTCGAACTAGCTTGAATCGTAGGTCCATCAGCCAAAGGATCACTAAAAGGTAATCCAATTTCTATCATATCAACCCCGTTTTTTTCTAAATCTTGAATGATTTGCACGCTATCGTTTAGGCTCGGATATCCTGCCGAAAAATAGATGGAAAGTATTTTTTTGTTTTCTTGTAATTTTTGATTTATTCTGTTCATTTTATGTTTGTAGCAGCACTATATGATGCTTTTTTGAATTTAGAAATATTTTAAAAGTGGGTTAAATTAGCAGCACTATAAGCCCAAGCTTTTTGGTTCGAATGCAAATGTACTTCAACTCGTTTGTAATGCAATCCTTCATATAAATCTGCTTGATTCAATTCTTGTTCTGTAAGTTCATAAACAATTCCATCTATGAAATCCTCTTCATTATTAGTTTCCACAATAACTGGATATTGAACTATTCCAAATTCTTCTTCGATCTGAATTCTCTTTAAAACATATCCTATCAATTTTTCGGGGGTTCCGGTTAGAACACGTCCAAAAAGGTTTTCTTGTACATCATCATGTTGCAAAGTACCGTATGTGAATAATTGTATCATAGCATGCTTTTTTTAACGTCAATTATAATTTAAAATAATCTATATAGGTGTTCAAATCTTTGTCGCCACGACCTGAAAGGCTGATTACGACAATATCTTCGGGTTTGAATTTCTTGTCATTTAAGACCGCCAAAGCGTGTGAAGATTCTATAGCAGGAATGATGCCTTCGAGTTTGCAAAGGTCTAATCCCGCTTTCATAGCATCGTCATCGGTTACAGAGAAAAATTCGGCACGACCGGTTTGCGCCAAATGTGCGTGCATTGGTCCAACTCCAGGATAATCCAATCCAGCCGAAATAGAATAGGGTTCGGTTATTTGACCGTCGGGAGTTTGCATCAATAAGGTTTTGCAACCGTGAATGACACCTACTTTTCCCAGTTTGCTTGTGGCAGCACTGTGTCCAGAATTGACTCCTTTTCCAGCGGCTTCTACAGCTATAATACCCACTTCGGGCTCATGTAAAAAGTGGTAATAAGTTCCGGCAGCATTACTTCCGCCACCGATACAAGCTACAACATAATCAGGGTTTTCACGTCCTTCCTTTTCTTTTAACTGCCATTTAATTTCTTCAGAAATAACACTCTGAAAACGAGTTACCATATCAGGATAAGGATGTGGACCAATGGCTGAACCAATGATGTAATGCGTATCGACAGGATTGTTAATCCAATCGCGAATGGCTTCATTGGTGGCGTCTTTCAACGTTCTTGAACCGGAAAGTGCAGGACGAACTTCGGCTCCCAACATTTTCATTCGTGCCACGTTTGGAGCCTGACGAGCGATGTCAATTTCACCCATATACACGATGCATTCCAATCCCATAAGAGCACAAACAGTAGCTGTGGCCACTCCGTGCTGACCCGCACCTGTTTCGGCAATGATTCTTTTTTTGCCTAGTTTTTTGGCTACCAGAATCTGACCAATAGTATTGTTGATTTTGTGTGCTCCAGTATGATTCAAATCTTCTCTTTTCAGATAGACTTTGGTGTTGTATTTTTCAGAAAGTCTTTTGGCAAAATACAACGGACTTGGGCGACCTACATAATCTTTTAGCAATTGGTCAAATTCGGCTTTAAATTCGGGTTGAGCCGTGATTTCAAGATATTTTTGGCGTAATTCTTCCACATTTGGATATAACATTTCAGGAATGTAAGCTCCTCCAAATTCTCCGTAATAGCCTTTTTCGTTAACGTTGTATGACATTTTTAATTTTTTATTTTTTATGCGTACAGACGCGATTAATCGCGTCTGTACATAATTGTATGTTTTTTAATCCTGGTTCAATTTCAAATTTACTATTCACATCAATGGCATAAATGGGTAAATTCGTTTTCAAAATTTCATTTATGGCCTCTATATTATCCATTCCGATTCCGCCACTCAAGAAAAATGGCTTCGTCGAAGGATAGTTGCCCAAAACTTTCCAATCAAAAGTGGTTCCGTTTCCTCCAGGCAATTTTCCTTTGGTGTCAAAAAGAAAATAATCACACACTTTTTCGTATGGTTTGAGCAAATCAAAGTCAAAGGTATCTAAAATTGAAAATACTTTTATGATATCTATCAGGTTTGGAATATTTTTTTTTAATTTTTCACAAAATTCAACAGATTCGGTACCGTGAAGCTGAATAGCTTGCAAATCGTGTATTTCAATTTTTTCCAGAATTTCGTCTAGACTTGCATTGACAAAAACGCCTACTTTTTTAATAGACTTAGGCAGTTCTGGTATAATACCATTAAAATAGCGTGCCGATTTCTCCCAGAATATAAAACCCATATAATCGGGTAGGAGCGATCCTACTTCGAGAATATTTTCGGGATATTTCATTCCGCAGATTTTGAGTTTCATAGTTTTAGTTTTTGCCATAGATTTGCTTCGCCTATTTGCTGTCGCTTGGGTCACAGATTTGATTCGTGTAAATTTGTGAAATTTGTGTCTTATTTTAATTGCTTAATAAATTCTGTTGCTGCTTTTCCAGCATTGTCGGTTTTCATAAAGTTTTCACCAATTAGAAATCCTTTGTAGCCATAAGGTTTTAATTCGGTAATAGCTTCAATGGACGAAATGCCGCTTTCTGAAACTTTAACAAAATCATTTGGAATTTGGTCAGCCAATTGCTTGCTGAAATCCAGACTTACTTCGAAAGTTTTTAGGTTTCTGTTGTTTACCCCAATCATATCCAACGTTGGCATAATTGATTTTTCCAGTTCTTCCTGATTGTGAACTTCCAATAATACTTCCAATCCCAAACCTTTGGCAAACTCCGATAAGGATTTGATTTCTTCACGAGTCAAAACTGCTGCGATTAATAAAATCAAATCGGATCCGTGGGCTTTGGCTTCCAATATTTGGTATTCATCCACAATGAATTCTTTTCGTAATAACGGAATATTTACCGATGCTCTCGCTAAAAGTAAATCGTCTAAAGAACCGCCAAAATATTTCCCATCCGTCAGAACAGAAATACCACAAGCACCAGCACTTTCGTATCCTTTAACCACTTCTTCCACCGTGAAGCTATAATTGATTTCCGCTTTGGAAGGAGAACGGCGTTTGTGTTCGGCGATTATTCCAGAGTTGCTGTTTCTTAAATTGTTGCTCAAAGAAATAGTCTTTTTTCCAAAGAAAACCGAAGCTTCCAATTGCGAAACAGGAATGATGGATTTCTTGAGAATAACTTCTTTTTTTTTGTCGATTATGATTCTGTCTAAAATATTCATTTTATTTATTTTGCCACAAAGTCACAAAGAAGCAAAAAAATAATTTGTGCTAATTCGTGAAATTCGTGTTTATTTCTATCTACTTAATTCTTGTAATTTATTCAATGCTGTCAATGCTTTTCCAGAAAGCAAACTTTCTTTTGCCAACTGAAAACTTTCCAAAGGCGAACTTCCATTTACGGTTGCAATAGCCATTCCCGCATTGGCACAAACCACATTATTCTGAGCTTCATTTCCTTTTCCGGAAATGATATTCATAAACATTGCTGCCGATTCTTCTATGGTTTTTCCGCCTTCGATTTCGCTTTGCAACAATTGTCGAACGCCAAAATCTTCTGGTTTCAGCACGCCTTCCATTCTTTTCGTAATGGTCTTCGTTGGGCAGGTCAAAGATACTTCATCATACCCGTCCAGCGAATGTAAAATGGTAAAATTCATATCGGTGTTTTGATACAAATAGGCATATTTTCTGGCGAGTTCTAAATTGAAAACACCTACCAATTGATTTTGAGGAAAAGAAGGATTTATCATTGGTCCGAGCATATTGAAAAAGGTTCTCACACCTAATTCTTTTCTAATGGGGCCCACGTTTTTCATTGCAGGGTGAAACAAAGGTGCGTGCAAAATGCAAATCCCAGCCTGATCAATACATTTTTCCAAAAAATCATTATTATTACTGAATTTTACGCCTAGTTTTTCCATTACATTGCTGGAACCCGAAATAGACGAAACCCCATAATTCCCGTGTTTCGCCACTTTGATTCCTGCTCCAGCTGCCACAAAAGAAGCTAAAGTGGATATGTTGAAAGTGTCTTTTCCATCGCCCCCAGTTCCGCACAAATCGATAGTGTTGTAAGTGGATAAATCCACGCGAACACACAATTCCAGCAAGGCTTCGCGAAAACCGGCCAATTCATCAATACTGATGCTTCGCATCATATAAACGGTAAGAAAAGCAGCAATTTGACTCGGATTATAACTTCCGTTGGAGATGTTGAACAACACGTTTTTGGCTTCTTCTTTAGAAAGTGTTTCGTGGTTGATCAATCGGTTTAGTATGGCTTTCATTTATAATTTCTTTTTATTTTCAGACATATATTTTAAATAATCAACAATTTCCTGGGATTGTTGTTTGGTGATTCCGAGTGTCGGCATTTTTACCTTGTTTCTGAAAGAAGCCGGATTCACAATGTAATTTACCAATTCGTTTTCTTTCCAATATTCGGTCACGCTTTTCGGATAATTCAATTCCGGTCCCATTGTTCCTCCGATGCCGTTTATCGAATGGCAAGTTAGGCACTGATTTTTGAATAATGTATAGCCCGTTTCCAATTTTTTGTTTTTCAGAGGATACAATTCCAAAGTTGATTTATTCAGCGGTTCCAAATAGATTTTCACCAGATTATAAGGCCATTTGTAACGCGAATCTTTTTCCGAAATCGAAGGATAAACAATGTAAAATGGTTCAGCATTCATCTCGTTCCCTTCCTTTAGAATAGGTTCCCATTTGCTTCCTTTTGGCGCGTCAACATCTTCAAATGCCAAAAACGGATTGGCGTTTAAAAACAATTCCAAAGGCATTTCAGGTTTGTAACCATCCACACATTCAAACACTATTTTGGTGTTTTTGCTGTCGATTTTGTTTAATTCAATTTCAGTTTTAACCAAAAGCGACGCACTCACGGCTTTGTATTTCTTTGCTTTGTGATAAACAGGATCATTCGCAATGGTCACAAGCGTATCTTTTCCTAATTTGTTATTTGCCTGTAAATCCAATAAATCCAAAACCATTTCGGGTTGGGAAATACTCGTGGTTTCTATTTTTTGCTCCTTCTTTTGATTGCAAGAAAGGATGCTAAAAATAAAAAGACAAGAGAGTATAAGATGGATTTTAGCTGTTTTCATTTTATTTACCGTAAGGTAGGGACGTGTTGCAGTGCAACGTTTTTTTTGATTAACAATGTAGAGACGTTGCATTGCAACGTCTCTACGATTTCAACCAATTCTCCAAAATCTTCTTTCCATTTGGTGTCAACACACTTTCCGGATGAAATTGCACGCCGCGAACATCGTATGTTTTGTGACGCAAAGACATTACTTGTCCGTTTTCGTCAAATGAAGTGGCTTCCAAAACATCTGGTAAATTGGCATCAACCACCCAGGAATGATAGCGTCCCACTTCGAATTCATTTCCTAAACCTTCAAATAAAAGTTCATCATTAACAGATGTTTTTACCATTGAGGAAACTCCGTGATACACTTTGTCCAAATTAGATAATGTCCCGCCAAAAACTTCTCCAATAGCCTGTTGGCCAAGGCATACACCAAGAATACTTTTGGTTGGAGCATATTTAGCGATTACAGGTTTCAATAATCCTGCTTCATCAGGAATTCCAGGTCCTGGAGAAAGTAATATTTTGTCGAAATGAGCAATTTCGTCAATATCAAATTCATCGTTTCTGTACACGGTAACTTCACAATCCAAATCTTCAAGGTAATGCACCAAGTTGTAAGTGAAGCTGTCGTAATTGTCTATAACTAGTATTTTTTTCATTTTGTTATTTTTGTTTTAGTGACAAGTCGTGACTTGTCCTTACATTATATTGTCTCTGCTAAATCCAGCGCTTTATTCAACGCCAATAATTTATTGTAAACCTCCTGCATTTCGTTTTCTTCGCTAGAATCGGCTACAATTCCTGCTCCGGCCTGACAATGCAACTTATGATTTTTACTTAAGAAAGTTCGAATCATAATAGCGTGATTGAAATTGCCTTCAAAATCCATAAAACCGATAGCACCTCCGTAGAAATTACGATTGGTTTTTTCGTAATCTTCTATCAATTGCATCGCTCTGTGTTTGGGCGCTCCGCTTAATGTTCCTGCCGGGAATGTATCGGCAACGACCTGCATTGTGGTGGCTTTTTTATGTAAATGTCCAGTCACTTTGGAAACCAAATGGATTACGTGAGAGAAAAATTGAACTTCTCTGTATTTTTCCACTTCCACACCGTGACCGTGACGGCTTAAATCGTTTCTCGCTAAGTCAACCAGCATTACGTGTTCGCTGTTTTCTTTTTTGTCTTCGGATAATTTTTTGGCCAAAACGGCATCTTTTTCGTCATCGCCAGTTCTTCTGAAAGTTCCTGCGATGGGGTGAATTTCGGCTTTGCGGTTTTTGACAATAATCTGGGCTTCTGGAGAAGAACCGAATATTTTGAAATCGCCATAATCAAAAAAGAACAGGTAAGGAGAGGGGTTGATGCTTCTCAAAGCTCTGTACACATTGAATTCATCACCTTTGAAACCTTGGGTAAATCTTCTGGACAATACCAACTGGAACACGTCACCTCTGTGGCAGTGTTTTTTTGCTAAAGCTACATTGTGTTTGAATTCTTCATCAGTTAAATTAGAAGAACCTTCGCCATCTCTTGAGAATTTATACGAAGCTATATTTCGGGATTGCAACAATTGTTCAATTTCAGCAATGTTGTTTTTTCCGTCTACACTGTGGCAGAAAATATAAGCTTCGTTTTTGAAATGATTGATGGCAATGATGTTTTGATACACTGCATAATACACATCGGGAATGGTGGTTTCTCCGTCTTTTTTGGCGATAGTTACTTTCTCAAAATAACGAACAGCATCATAAGAAATATAACCAAACAATCCATTGTTGATGAATTTGAAATCATTCTTTTCGGATTGGAACTGACCTGAAAATTCCTGAATTACTTGTGGAATATCCGTTTTTGAATCTATCGAAATGGTTTCGGAAGTTCCGTCAGGAAATGTTTTGAAAATAGTTTCGTTTTCGATTTTGATAGAAGCAATCGGGTTGCAACAGATGTAGGAAAAACTATTGTCGTTTCCGTGATAATCACTACTTTCCAAAAGCAAGCTGTTGGGGAATTTGTCACGAATTTTAAAATAGACGCTTACTGGGGTAATCGTGTCGGCAAGGATTTGCTTGTAATGTGTATTTAAAGTAAATGCTTTCATTTTGTTTTTATTATTTGATGGAGATTTTTACAACTCCTGTATTTTTGAAATAGAAAAAGGCTTGTCGTGATGACAAGCCTTTTATATGATAGTTTATACTACAGGTGCTTTGTTCACGACGTTTGACGTAAATTGTTCCACCACCAAGTATTGTTTAAAATCGTTTTCATTCGACAAATATAGAAATCAAATTTGAAAATCCAAACAGAATAAATTAAAAATACTTTTTTTTGTCTTTTTGTTAAAAAAGTAACCCTGACAATTGCTTGTCAGGGTTTACTAAAATTTATTTTTAACTTGAAATTAGAATTTCAAAGTCACTTTCAATTCGAATTCATCATTGATTGCTTTGTCTCCAATGCTATCAAAGAAAGATTTTGAACCGTATTGAATTCCGTAAATAGTTCTGTTTACATTGAAAGCTGTTGTAGCAGTATTTCCGTTTACAGTGATGTCAAAAGTTACAGGTTTAGTGATTCCTTTGATAGTCAAATCGGCAGTTGCAGTGTAAATGTTGGCTGATTTAGCACCAATTTTTTTGATAACCAAGGTTGCTGTTGGGAATTTATCGGTTCCAAAAAAGTCGTCTGCTTTCAAGTGGCCGTTCAGTTTCCCTAAATATTCACCAGTAAGATCGGTAGCGGTTAATGAAGTCATGTCAACTGTGAAAGTTCCACCCACCAATTTTTTTCCTTTTAATACTACGGCTCCGTCTTTGAAATTTACGGTACCATTATGTTGTCCAGTTACTTTTTTTCCAACCCATTCGATGGTACTTGTTTTAACATCAATTTTTTTGGTTTGAGCTGATACTGAAAGGGTAGCGAAGGCTACGAATGCTAATGCAATTGTTTTTAGATTTTTCATAATGTTTGAATTTGTTTTTGGATTTATAATTAAAGTGTGATAAATAATTCTTCGTTTGATTTTCTAACTTTTGCGTAATGCTGGGTGTCATCTTCTTGGCTTCTGTAACCGATAGGCGCAATTAATGAAGCGTTCAATCCCAATTCGTTGAAACCTAAAATTTCGTTTACTTGGGCAGGAACAAAACCTTCCATTGGAGTCACGTCAATTTTTAGTTCCGCTGCGGCATTCAATAAGTTTCCAAGTGCTAAATAGGTTTGTTTGGATGTCCAATTGGCTTTATCGTCATCTGATTTGCTTAGGATTCCACCTTTCATAAAATCACCATAACCTGATAATGCTGTTTCTGGGATGTTTCTAGTTTCGGCTACGTTTTTCAAATAACCATCGATATCCGCTTCTGTTATATTAGTTTGATTTGCGAAAACGATAAGGTGTGAAGCATCTACAATTTGAGATTGCCCCCAAGCAGCAGGTTGAATTTTTGCTCTCAATTCAGGGTTTTCAATAATGAAAACTTTGTAAAGTTGTAACCCGTATGAAGAAGAACTCAATCGAATGGCTTCTTTTAAGGTGTTTAAATCTTCGTTTGAGATTTTTTTGGTGGAGTCGAATTTCTTTGTCGCGTATCTCCAGTTTTGGTGTTCTAAAAAAGTACTCATATTGTATTTGATATTTAATTTATTGATTTCTATATTTTTCTAATAATTGGTTTAATACCACTATTTCGTCATCAGTTAAGTTTTTCGAAAAAGCGATTTCGTGTTCGGTTACTTTTGGATCTAGTTCTTTCAAAACATCTAACCCTTTTTGAGTGATGGTGACTTCGATTTTACGTCGGTTTTCTGGACAAACTTCTCTTGTAACAAATTCTTTCAACAATAATTTATCAACTAACCGGGTGGTATTACTTGTTTTTGCAAGCATTCGTTCTTGAATCACACACATATTGGCTGGATTTCCTTTTTGACCCCTCAAGATTCGCAATACATTATATTGTTCTCCTGAAATATCGTAAGGTTTCAAAATTTCATTAAATTTTTCTGCCAAAATATTTTGTGTGTACATCACATTCAGGATAATTTTTTTGGAATTTTCCATCGGTACAGTTGATTTTATAACATCTTCAATTTTCATATTTGTATGTATGTTATTTGTTGGTACAAATGTAATATGTTTTTTAGTTGTATATACAAATGTTAAAGTTAATTTTTTGTTAATGTATTTTTAAGTTAAATGATTAAACAGTGAATTAAAGTGGTATGTAGTTGATTTTGATATAATTAAAATATTTTATTTAAAATTATTGCAACGCATAAGGATTAATTTTTTATAACAGTTGAATGTTTTAATTAGAGATAAAAACAAATAAACTGTAAATTAGCTGCATAATAGTTAGTTTTTCGAGTAGTTATTAATGAATATTACAGTAAAATTAAAATTTTATTGTTTTTTTATTTATACTAAAACGTTTTCTGTGAAATATTATCCAATTAACAGATGGTGCCATAAATGTTGGACAAAAACTTTGTAATTTTACCAAAAACAATATTTTATGAATTTAACACAAGAAGATTGGGTTTCTCAATTGGAAGCCGATGATAATTCAGTTATTCTGGATGTCAGAACCGAAGCCGAGTGCGATGAAGGAATGATTGCTAATGCTATCAATATTGATATTTATGAAGGTCAAGGATTTGTATCAAAAATTGAAGACTTAGACAAATCCAAAAATTATTATGTCTATTGCCGCTCAGGAGCTAGAAGTGCTAAAGCTTGCGAGGTTATGAATAGCCTTGGTATTGAAAACACCTATAATTTATTAGGCGGAATTTTAGAATGGGATGGGGAAGTGGTTTAATTGCTTAATCGGTTAGTTACAAAATCGATTATTCAAATTAACGAATCAACAAATTAACGAATCAAACAAAAGAATGAATATAATACCACAAGAATTTCAAATTAGCAGTTTACTTACTCAAGATACCTATTTAGTGAATGGAGAATTAAAAAAATGGACCGGTGAGACAACTCCTGTTTATTCGACAATTTCTTCAACTGAAAAATATGCCCCTACTTTATTAGGAAGCATTCCTTTTATGGGTGAAAAAGAAGCATTAGAAGTACTTGAATCAGCTTCTTCGGCTTATAATAACGGACAAGGTTTGTGGCCCACTATGAAAGTTGCAGATCGAATTAAATGTATGGAAAAATTTGTTGCTCAAATGAAAACTACTCGAACAGAAGTAGTTAAGCTTTTGATGTGGGAAATTGGAAAATCATTGGGAGATTCTGAAAAAGAATTCGATAGAACGGTAGAATATATTTATGACACCATCGAACATTACAAACAATTGGATAGAAATAGTGCTCATTTTACCAAAAGTCAAGGTGTAAATGCAATGATTCGTCGTGGACCATTGGGAGTTGTTTTGTGTTTAGGACCTTATAATTACCCTTTGAATGAAACTTTTTCCTTGTTGATTCCTGCCTTAATAATGGGAAATCCAGTAATTTTTAAACCTGCAAAGCACGGAGTTTTATTGATTTCACCATTATTAGAAGCTTTTAGAAACAGTTTCCCAAAAGGAGCTATTAATGTAGTTTATGGAAGAGGACGCGAAGTGGCTTCGCCAATAATGAAATCAGGGAAAGTCGATATTTTGGCTTTGATTGGCAACAGTAAATCAGCTATTGCTTTGCAAGACCAACATCCAAATAAAAATAGATTGCGTTTGGTTTTAGGTTTAGAAGCTAAAAATCCAGCCATTATTTTGCCAGATGCCGATTTAGATTTGGCTATCCAAGAGTGTATTGTAGGAACTTTGTCTTTCAACGGACAACGTTGTACTGCTTTGAAAGTTTTATACGTTCACGAAACAATTGCCGAAGAATTTAACAAGCGTTTTGCTGCCAAAGTAGATGAACTTGTTTTTGGTAATCCTTGGGATAAATCAGTTTCATTAACTCCATTGCCAGAGAGTGAAAAACCAGCTTACATTCAGGAATTGATTGATGATGCAACCGCTAAAGGTGCAAAAGTAATTAATGCCAAAGGTGGAGAACATTCGGATAATTTTATATTTCCAGCGGTTTTATTTCCAATAAACAAAGAAATGCGTTTGTATCACGAAGAGCAATTTGGACCCATTGTACCTATTTTGACATTCAAAGACATTCAAGAACCATTGAACGATATGGCCGAGTCTAATTACGGACAACAAGTGAGTTTGTTTGGGCAAGACATCAAAACCATTGCTCCGCTAATCGATACTTTGGTTAATTTAGTTTGTAGAGTAAACCTAAATAGTTCTTGCCAAAGAGGACCAGATTTGTATCCATTTACAGGTCGAAAAGATTCGGCTGTAGGAACATTGAGTATTTTTGATGCGCTTCGTTCTTTCTCAATCAGAACTTTTGTGGCATCCAAAGACAATGAATATAACAATGCAATTTTGCAAGAATTGTTGAATAGCAAAGAATCAAACTTCATCAATACAGATTATATTTTATAGTCTAAATTTGATCAATATTCTAAACCGCATCAGTTTTGCTTTTGCGGTTTTTTTGGCTCAAATAATATCTAAAGAATTTATAATCAGCATCACATTGCTATATTTGTTATAATATTTTAATTATTTGAATATTTTGTGATATTTATAATGTTTTATTGAATAATATGTAGTAACTTTATTATGTAAATTTTAATCTATACTATTATGAAAAGTAAATATTTGTTATTGGTAGTGTTTGCAATACTGTTTTTTGTTAGTAATAAAGTTATAGCTCAAAAAAAATGGGTAGTCCCAGAATATACTAAGGGATTAAAAAATCCTTTTGATGGCAATGCGGTTGCAACCAATGAGGGAAAAGTAATATATGGACAAATGTGTGTTTTATGCCACGGTATTTCTGGCAAAGGAAATGGAGAAGCTGGATTGAGTTTAGAAAAAAAACCAGCCAATTTCTTGGCCTTAAAAAATATTCCCAATGAAACTGATGGTGAAATTTTTTGGAAAATAACTGTTGGAAAACCACCAATGTCTTCTTATGATGAGTTGTTAACCGAAGACCAACGTTGGAAATTAGTTAATTATATAAGAGAACTCAATAACAAAAAATAATTTTTATCCGATTTCAAATACAAAGAAGCCATTTCAGTAAGGAGACAGCTTCTTTGTTTGATTTTTATTCTAAATCGTTTTTGTATAGTTTTCTTGTACAATAATTTCTAAAGGCAAATATTGCTTCTCATTTACTTGCTCTTTTAAAACTACTTTTTTATACAAATGACTGATGCCTTTGTAGCCTTGATCTTCGGGTTTCTGATTGATTAAAAAGGCTATGGTGTCCTCTTTTAAAAATTCAATGTTATCTTTCAATAAATCATAACCTACTAAATGGATGTTTTTTAAATGATTGTCTTTGATGAATTTAGCAACAATGTGTGCTCTAGAATTTGGAATAAAAACACAATCAATACCTTCGAACATTGTACTATTTAATTGATTTTTACTGTCATATTGTATGCTAATTTCAGAGAAATTAAATTTTGGAAGATTTGTTTTTTCCTTAAAATAAGAATAAAATCCTTTAATTCTTTGTAAGTAAACATTTGTTCTTGTGGTGCTTTCTGCATTTCGATTGATTTCTAAAATCAATACATTACTATTTTCTTTTATTCCATAACTAATGAGTTTGCCCCCAAGATAGCCACTCTGATAGGAATCTTGACCAATGTAGGCAATGTTTTCGATTTCTTCAATATTAGAATCGATCATCACAATTGGAATGTTTTTTTTCTTGTATTCGTTCAGAAAAGAAACCGATTCTTTATAAAATATGGGTGCAAACAGCAATCCGTTGTACTCTAATTTTAGGATTTCTTGGGCTATTTGATTAAAAGAAGTAGTGTTGTATTCAAAAAAGAAGTAATCAATAGTCACTCCAAAATTCGCAAACTCTTCGGCCGCTTTTTTGATTCCAACAATTGGAGCTTGCCAATATTCAATGTTTTCATTTTTGGGGAGAAAGACGGCAAATTTAAATTTCTTATTGAAGGCTAAATTACTAGCAAAAATATTTTTCTTGTAGCCATATTCTTTGATTATGGCATTTACTTTTTCAATGTTTTCTTCCGTTACTTGACCTCGATTATGGATAATACGATCAACTGTTCCAACTGAAACATTGGCAATTTGAGCTATTTTTTTTATTGTTATAATGATTTCAAGTTTTTGTATTGGGCTGTAAATTTATCATTTTTTGCCTCAATATATTTATAATTTATTTTTAGTTTGACTTAAGTTTTTTTATATATTTGCATAAGCCGTGTGCGTACACGAATATATAACTATTTTTTAAAACAATAATAAATTAATACACAAAAAATGAATTCAATTTTTAATTTAAAAGGAAAAGTTGCCCTTATAACAGGTGGTGGCGGTGTTTTAGGAGGTAATATGGCCGAAGTTTTAGCAAAACAAGGCGTAATTACAGGAATTGTGGGACTTACATTAGAAGAAGCGGAAGCTACTGTTGCAAGGGTTAAAAATAATGGTGGCGAAGCATTTGCAGTAAAGGCTAACGTATTAAACAAAGAAGAGCTAGAAGTGGCTAGAGATTTTGTAATAGAGAAATACGGAAAGTTAGATATTCTGATTAATGCAGCAGGAGGAAATATGCCCGGAGCTACTATTGGGCCAGATCAGGCTATTTATGATATGCAATTGGCACATTTGCAAAAAGTGATTGACTTGAATATCATTGGAACCATGTTGCCTTCACAAGTGTTTTCTGAAATTTTTGCTAAACAAAAATCTGGAATTATCATCAATTTATCATCGGCTTCGGCTCAAAGACCTTTGTCTAGAGTAGTTGGTTATTCGGCTTCAAAAGCAGCAATCGACAATTTTACCAAATGGATGGCTGTAGAATTAGCGGGTAAATATGGTGAAGGATTACGTGTAAACGCCATTGCTCCAGGATTTTTTATTGGAGAACAAAACCGAGCTTTGTTGCTAAATCCTGAAGGAGGATTAACTCCAAGAGGTGAAAAAATTATCGATCATACTCCAATGGGAAGATTTGGTGTGCCTGAAGATTTAGATGGTGTATTGTTGTTTTTATGTAGCGATATGTCAAAATTTGTAACGGGTGTTGTGGTTCATGTTGATGGTGGTTTTGGAGCTACAAGTATTTAATTATAATTAAAAATATATAAATTATGGAACAAACATGGAGATGGTACGGACCAAATGATCCAGTAAAATTATCGGATGCCAAACAAGCTGGAGCAACTGGAATTGTGACTGCGCTACATCATATCAAAAATGGTCAAGTGTGGGAAGTTGAAGAAATTATGAAGCGTAAAAATGAAGTGGAAGCGGCTGGATTAACCTTTTCAGTAGTCGAAAGTATTCCAGTTCATGAGGATATCAAGAAACAATCAGGAGATTATTTGAAATATATTGAAAACTACAAGCAAAGTATCAAAAACTTGGCAAGTTGTGGAATTCACATTGTTTGTTATAATTTTATGCCCGTTTTAGATTGGTCTAGAACTGATTTATCATACGAAATGCCTGATGGTTCAAAAGCCTTGCGTTTTGATATTAATGAGTTTGCAGCCTTTGAATTGTTTATTTTAAAACGTCCGGGAGCCGAAAAAACTTATACTGACGCTCAGAAAGCTAAAGCCAAAGCTACTTTCGAAAAATTGACTGATGCTGATAAAATTAAATTGCAACAAAATATTATTGCAGGTTTGCCAGGAGCAGAAGAATCATATACAGTTGAAGATTTCTTAAAAGTACTTCAAGGATATGATGGAATTGACGCCGATAAATTAAAAGAAAATTTATATTATTTCTTGCGTGAAATCGTGCCAGTTGCCGAGAGTGTTGGCGTAAAAATGGCCATTCATCCTGATGATCCTCCTTATCCCATTTTAGGATTGCCAAGAGTAGTAAGTACCGAAGCCGATTTAGTACAACTTCTCAATGCCATTGACTCTCCTTCTAATGGATTTTGTATGTGTACCGGTTCTTATGGTGTAATTGCCGAGAATGATTTGTCAGGAATGATTGATCGAAATGGTGAGAAAATGAATTTTATTCATTTGAGAAGCACTCAACGTGACGAAGAAGGAAATTTTTATGAAGCCAATCATCTTGAAGGGAATGTCGATATGTATGAAGTGGTGAAATCTATAATTAAAATGGAAAAACAAACCGGTAGAATCATCCCGATGCGTCCCGATCACGGACATCAAATGTTGGACGATTTGAATAAAAAAACCAATCCAGGTTATTCAGGAATTGGCCGTCTGAGAGGGCTTGCTGAGTTGCGTGGATTAGAAATGGGAATTAAAAGAAGTTTGTTTTAAGAGCCAATTTCAGTTTCTATAATTTAAAAACCTTAAACCAATTGAAAGGATAGTTTAAGGTTTTTTGTTTGGGAACAAAATTTATTTTTAAATTTAGAAAGCAGTTATAATTAGCGATATATAAGTGTAATTATTTGCTTTTTTTTCGTATTTTAGCATTGCTTATTTTCAAATTATTAAATTAAAAAATGGATTATTATGAAAAATCTAAGTTTGTTTGGTTTACTATTAGTTTGTGTTGGATTAGGAAGTTGTAATAAAAATCAAAAAGAAGCTGGTACCCAAGCTTTGAATGAAAAACCAATTGAGGTAAAATGTTATAAAGCCATTTATGAAAAAGACACCATTAATTTGAAAATTAATACTTTAAAAAACAATAAAGTTTCAGGAGATATGGTGATGAAATTTGCAGATATGCCAGTTAAAGATGGTAAAATTGCTGGTGAAATGCGAGGAGATACCTTGTTTGCCGATTATACTTTTGCTTTAGGTGCGAATACTTTCAAAAACCCAATTGCTATTTTAAAAAGGGGAGAGGAACTAATATTGGGTAACGGTCAAATAGAAACTTATTTGGGGGCATCTTACTTTGCAAAAGGCAAACCTATAGACTTTGATAATGTTAAATTTAAGTTTACTACTGTGGATTGCGTCGAAAAAAAATAAGTCGATTTTTAAAATAATCTAACTCCCATTGGAAGCAAAATTTCTGTATTCGCTGGGAGTTTTTCCTGTTCTTTTTTTGAAGAAAATAGGGAAATAATCGGGGTTTTCAAAGTTTAAGCTATACGATATTTCTTTGATAGGCAAATTGGTATTGTTCAATAAAAGTTTGGCTTCGTTGAGTTTTAATTCCAACATATATTTTGAAGGAGAAGTCCCTGTAAGCTCTTTAAAAGCTCTACGAAAACCAGAATAGCTAATGCCCAAATTTTTGGAAATGTCCTCGGCGGTAATGTTTTTATAAACATCTTCGCGCATCATTACTTTGGCTTTGTTTATTTTGTTGATGAGTTCTTGATCTTCAAAAGCTCTTGTTTTGTTGCGATAATACATCAAGCCCAAAATATTCATCACAATTCCAGAAAGTGCTTGTTGAAATCCAGAGCGTTCCTCGTTAGCAATTTCTATTGCTTTGTAATACAAATCGATGATTTCTTCGTTCATCCCAAGATTAAATACGGGAGTTTTATTCAAGAAAAAGCCTTCTTTTACAATTTTTTCGATGATTTCTCCTTTAAAACCAATCCAATATTCATTCCAACCCGAATTTTCTAATGGTTTGTATGTGTGCCAAACTCCAGGCATTAAAAAAAACATTTTCCCTTCGGTAATGAAACAAGATTGCTTCGAATTGCCATAAGTAAAGACTCCATTTCCGTTTGTGATATACAACAATTGATATTCATTTAGAACACGGCCTTTTTCTACATCGAAAAAATAACCAACAGGATGTTTTTCGGGAGGATAGTTTTCCTTTTCACAAATATTTTGGCGTCCAACTGTGGTAATGGTCAAACCCCATAACTCATCTTCCTCAGAAGATATGGGGTAATTAACACTATTATTTTGGTCTTTATTAAGCATTAAATAAACTATTCAGGATAAAATTTGGGGTAGTTTTCATTACAAATATAATGAATAATACCGTTTTAACTTTAGAATTAAAATCAAAAAAGCTCCCCAATCTCTTTATTGATTTGAAATTGGGGAGCAGTATAATTATCTTTTTGAAGTTACTTCTTTTTCATATTGTTGAATGTCTGAAATATAATCTTCGGCAGCAATAATTCCTTTTGATGCACAATAGTAATCATAAACAGCAGCCCAAGGCAAGGATTTAGATTCTTCTAACAAAGCCAAACGTTCAAAATTTTGACCATTTGCTTCATAAGAACGCAATTGAACCGTTGGTTCCAATAAGGCCTGCAAGAATGCTTTTTGAGTGGCACGAACTCCAATAACATAAGCGCCAATTCTGTTGATGGAAGCATCGAAGAAATCCAGTCCTACGTGAACTCTATCCAAAGCTTTGGCACGAATAATTTCTTGGGCAATGGCTTGCAATTCGTCGTTTAAAATCACGACGTGATCGCTATCCCAACGAACACCGCGACTTACGTGAAGCAAGATCTCTGGTGTAAACAACAATAAAGAGGAAATTTTATCGGAGATTACTTCTGTAGGGTGAAAATGTCCCGCATCCAAAGTAATCATTTTGTTATTGGCAATGCCATAACCCATATAAAATTCGTGTGAACCTACTACAAAGCTTTCACTTCCAATGCCAAATAATTTGCATTCGATACTGTCCAACATCAATTCGTCATTTGTTTTGTATTCGAAAATTTTGTCTAATGAATTTTTCAAGTTTTGACGGTATAAAGAACGGTCAATCACTAAATCTTTGGAACCATCAGGAATCCAGATGTTGTGGATACATTTTGAACCCAATTGACGTCCCATTTCTTCAGCAATTTTGCGACAACGAATGACGTGTTCAATCCAAAATTGACGAATAGCTGGATCAGGATGAGATAATGTAAACCCATCTGCTGATTTTTCGTGAGAGAAACAAGTGGCGTTGAAATCCAATTTATAGCCTTTATCTTTTGCCCAATCAATCCAACTTTGAAAATGTTTGATTTCAATTTGGTCACGATCTACTTTTTCTCCACCAAAATCTCCGTACAAAGCGTGTAAATTTACGCGGTGTTCTCCCGGAATTAATGACATTGCTTTGTCGATATCAGCACGAAGTTCGTCAATGGTTCTGGCTTTTCCAGGATAATTTCCTGTAACTTGAATTCCACCTGTTAATTCATCATTTCCAGCTTCAAAACCAGTTACATCGTCGGCTTGCCAACAGTGAAGTGAGATAGATAATTTATCCATTTCGGCAACTGCTTTTTCAACATCAATTCCAAGACTAGCATATCTTGATTTGGCATATTCAAATGCTTGATTAATTTGTTCTGTTTTCATTATTTTTAATTTTTTTATTTGCGGTAATTTAAAATGCTTTTTTATAAAGTGTTAAAATGTCGTTTAATTGTACTTCGCGAGGATTTCCTGGGGTACAAACATCTTCAAAAGCCGATTGAGACAAACGCTCCAAATCTTCTTCTTTTACATTCAACAATTGTAATTTTTCTGGAATACCTACTTCAATAGCCAAGTTTTTGACAGCTTGTACTGCTGCTTGAGCCGCTTCTGAAAGTGATAAATGATCTACTTTTATTCCCATTGCACGTGCAATATCTACATATTTAGCAATGGAAGATTCGGTGTTGTATTCCATTACAATTGGCAATAATAAAGCATTGGCAACACCATGTGGAATGTCATAATAGGCTCCAAGTGGATGCGCCATTCCGTGTACCAAACCTAATCCAACATTCGAAAATCCCATTCCGGCGATGTATTGGGCAACAGCCATTCCGTCGCGAGCTACTACATCTGAAGGATTTTTGACAACTACTGGCAAATGTTTAGCAATCATTTCGATAGCTTTCAATTCAAACATATCCGACATTTCCCAAGCTCCTTTGGTAATATATCCTTCGATGGCGTGGGTCAAGGCATCCATTCCTGTTGCAGCGGTTAAACTTGGCGGCAAACTCAACATTAATTCGGCATCTACAATAGAAAGAACTGGAATCACATTTGGGTCCACACAAACCATTTTCTTTACATTTTCTTCGTCGGTAATCACGTAATTGATGGTTACTTCGGCAGCCGTTCCAGCAGTGGTTGGCAAAGCGATAATCGGAACGGATTTATTTTTGGTATCGGCAACACCTTCTAGTGAAACCACATCGGCAAATTCGGGATTGTTGGATATAATTCCAATTCCTTTGGCAGTATCTATTGGTGAACCTCCACCGATTGCTATAATCGCATCAGCACTAGATGTACTAAATTCTAGCACGCCTTCTTTTACTTGGGCAACTGTTGGGTTTTGTTTTACATTAGAAAAAATGGTGTATTCAATTTTTGCTGCATCTAGAATAGAGGTCACTTTTTCGACTACTCCAAATTTTAGTAAATCTTTATCGGTTACAATAAAAACTTTTTTCAAGCCTCTTTTTTTAATTTCTTCGGCAAGTACAGAACGACTTCCTGCACCGTAATAGGACGTTTCGTTTAAAATAATTCGTTTAATGGAACTCATAATATTTTTTATTTTTAATTTATCTAATTATAGCGCTAAAGGCTACTCTCAATTCCTCGATTTCAGCATCTCCCATTGGACATAAAGCCCCAACAGACGCAGCCATTACAAGTGAATTGGCACTAAATTCAGCTACTTCAAGATAGTCGAAAGTGTTTAGTAGTTTGTCTCCTGTAACCACAACGCAGTCATTTTCTATTAAAACAACACGGTTTTTGTCAAACATATTTGCCATACCATCAATATCATCGAATAAAGAACCGAAAGGAACTGAAGGTACATCCTGAAGGAAAATCCAACTTTCTGGAATAGTTCGAACGTCAAATTTGGTTCCGCTAATCGAGTGAGCCATCAAATTAGGAGACTGTGTCATGATAATGGAATTGATGTGCGGGTTTTGTTCGTAAATACGTTGGTGCAATGGCACTTGATAACTTGGATTTTTATTGTCTTCGGTCATTCCGTTTTTAACCTGAATGATATTGTCGGCTGTAATGTTCCAACGAGAGACATTGTGAGGCGTAATCAAGAAGTCATTTCCACTCCAACGCGCTGAAACGGTTCCAAAAGTTGAAATCATTAATCCTTGCTCACAAGCACGGTGAATGATATTTACCATATCTCGTCTTATGGCCAATTCATCTGATGGATATCCCACATCAGAAAATTGGGAGGTTTTTGAAGGAATTTGTGCTTTGTATTGTTTAATTTGTTCATCGGTCAAGACGTTTACTTTACCCAATTTTCCGGCACTTACGATGGTGCAACAGCATAATTCCAAAGTTTCAAATCGTTGGTAGGCATCCAGCATGTCTGAACCTCCTAGCACCACTCCGTGGTTTTCCATAATTACTGCTTTGCTGTCAGTACCAATAAATTGATCCGCAATTTTTTGGCCTAATTCCTCACTTCCCGGACAACCATAAGGTGCATAACCTACTTTACCGCAAACAGAACGGAAATGGGGAGTAATATTGGTATTGGGCACTTGACGAGTGATGCTGAAAGCTACCAATCCAGGAGGGTGTGCATGAATGATGGCGTTAATGTCAGGACGCGCTTCAAAAATTGCTTTATGAAAAGGGAATTCAGATGATGGCTTGTGCAAACCTACAATGCTTCCATCTTTTTTGACGCAAACAATATCCTTTGGAGTCAAATCTCCTTTATCAACAGCTGAAGGAGTGATCCAAATATCTCCGTTTTTATCTCTTATCGAAATGTTTCCACCTGATGTAGTAGTCATTCCTTTTTCGTAAATTCTTCCGATTACCATATTGATTTGCTCAACAGGGTGCATTAATTTAATATCTAACTTTTTCATTATTTTATAATTTGTCTTATGATGTGTTTTTAATTTAGATTTGATTTTCGAATGTTTCTTTTTGGAGTTGGGTTATATCCAAGAATTTTTCATATGCTTCGTTCCAAACAAACGAATTTTCAGGTGTGAATTCGTCTAATGGTACTGAATTGGCAATAATCTGACGCATTTCATGTAGTGAACTTACATCGCCAGCAGCTTTAGCTTGAATCATGATATTCCCGATAGCAGTAGCTTCAGAAGGACCTGCAATTACATTAATTCCAGTGGCATTGGCCGTCCATTGATTTAGTAAAGGATTTTTAGATCCACCCCCAATGACGTGTAATTTTTCAATTGCGAAAGGAGATAAGTTTTTGAGTTTTTCAAGGACATAATTGTACTTTAGGGAAAGACTTTCAAAAATGCAACGAACAAATTCAGCGTGAGTTGAAGGAACGATTTGATTCGTATTACGACAATAAGTAGCAATGGCTGTTGGCATACAACTTGGATTAGCAAATGACTCGTGGTCTGGATCAATTAATGATTGAAAAGCAGGAACTGAAGCTGTCATTTGAACTAGTTTTTCGTAGGCATAGGTAATGCCTTGAGTTTTCCAATCTTTCAAGCATTGTTCTAGAAGCCACATGCCAGTAATATTTTTCAAAAAACGAGTGGTTCCTTCAATTCCGCCTTCGTTAGTGAAGTTCAAATCAAAGGTTTCTTCGTTTATAATAGGCTCTTTAACTTCGATTCCCATCAAAGACCAAGTTCCAGAACTGAGGTAAGCAAAATTTTCGTTTGTTGCCGGAACGGCTGCCACGGCTGCTGCTGTATCGTGTCCTGCAACCGCAATTACATTTATTTTGCCTAATTCACTTTCTAAAGCTATATCTTCTTTAAGTGTGCCAATCAATTGACCTGGCATTACAATTTCTCCAAGGATTGAGGGAGAAACTCCAGCTTTCGAAAGTAATTCGCTTTCAAATTGTTTGGTTCGAGGGTTTAATAGTTGAGACGTTGAAGCTACAGTATATTCCACTACTTTATTTCCGGTAAGCATATAGGCTAAGGCATCGGGAATGAACAACATATCTTTAGCACTTTTGAGCAGAGAATTGTTGGCTAGACTTAGTGCAAAAAGTTGGTACAAGCTGTTAAAATTCATTACCTGAATTCCGGTGAGTTCATAGACTTTTTCACGAGAAATTAATTTGAAATATTTTTCAGGCATATTCACAGTATGAGGATCACGATACGCATAAGGAGCTCCAAGAATAGAACCGTCTTCGGCAAGTAAAACAAAATCAACTCCCCAAGTGTCAATGCCAATCGATGCAATTTCGACACCTTCTTTTTTGGCAGCAACGAGTCCTTCTTTTAGATGTTCGAACAAGGAATAGATATTCCAGTGAATGTGATTTCCAATTTGAAGTACATGATTTGGAAAACGACTAAGTTCCTTCATTTGAAGTCGACCTTGTTCAATTGTTCCTAAAATGGTACGTCCGCTAGTAGCGCCAAGGTCGAAGGCTAAGAATGATTTATTTTTCATCCGATGGTATTATTTGGTCTTTAATAGAATAAGAAATAAGTGTTTGATAGTTATTGCTTTCAGTAGTATTATTTTTCTAAACGGCTAATAACTCTATACAAATGTATTTTTTACACTAAAAGAAGATATTGTATTTTTGATATTTAAACTTCGTTTTTTGATAAAATTCTAAATTTTAACACTTGTTTTTTATCATATAATCAATTTTATCGATTATATCGTTTTCGTAAGGTAGTTGAATTAGTTTAAAATGGAAGGGAGATTAGAGAAAATCTGTTGGGTACAATTCTCAAAAACCTCATCTAGAAGCACAAAAAATAGTCTAGTTCTAGTTGTGGTGACCTTTGGATTAGACAAAATGAGAGCCCAAACCTTGAGGATTGGGCTTTTTTCGTTTTAGTTTTCTTCGAAAATATTTAGGGTTACTTCCTCAATAACCACTTTTGTATTTCTGCAATATAATCAATTGTATTTGGCACAATCCAGGGCTTTTGGACGGCTGTCAAATATTCCGAAAAAAATTCTTGATATTTTGGTTTTCCAGATGTCGGTTTGGTAAAGAATAAACAGTTTTATAGTTTACGTGATTGGGTTAAAAAATATTTTATTTCCTGCAGTAGCGGTATAAAATGGCCTTACGGAGGTCGTTTATAAGCATGAGTTCCTCTTTTCGTTGGTTTTCTTTTTGCTCTAGCAGTTTGAGTGCTGCCACATTTTTTAAGTGCTGCTCGTGTTCGACCATCATCAAGCTGGATTGAGGGTTGAATTCCTTAATGAAGTCCGGGAGTCGTAAAAAGGGTATCACGGAACCGATTAAAAATGGGTGCCAGAATTTTGTTTGCCATAAACTATAAGCAATGAAAAAAAGGCTTTCGCAGTCCTCTTCGTTTTGAAAAATGACTACAAAACTGTTAGTAAATGGCGTTTTTTGGGGCTTTCCGCTGTTCATCCCCTTGTTAAGTATGAATAAATGGGGTTT
>ERZ1034361.291-NODE-291-length-35771-cov-3.979212_pt1 | contig 35771 bp, 35 predicted proteins | sample MGYA00520617_ERZ1034361 | MGnify/ENA primary metagenome ERZ1034361 (study PRJEB33736, sample SAMEA104284507) | Azolla filiculoides | biome: Urban; feature: Water surface; material: Ditch water | place: Netherlands | collected 2015-10-28 | depth 0-0.1 m ...
GCTGACTGGCATTGTGATGGTGCGGTCGCGACACTTAAGCTATCGGGTCATTTGAATGCGCATACCCTGAGTGGTCTGTGGTCAAAGGCGAAAGATGATCAAATGGCCTGGCTAGCACAGCCAGGATCAGGCTCAAGGTCAGGCAGACAACTAACCATAGACTGCCAGCAGGTCACTTACCTGGATGGCGCAGGTATTGCGTTCATCATTGATCTTGAGCACGCCCAGGAAGCCGCTGGTGGCCAACTGACGCTGGCCAATCTGGATGCGCGCTATCAGCCTCTGATTGATCAATACCGCCCTATCGGCAACCTGTTTCCGCCGGCAGATACCAATCACCATGTGCATACCAGCCTGATCGAACGGGTGGGTCGTGGTGCTTATGAATTGGCTGAAGACGCAAAACAGCAAACGGTTTTTATAGGACAGATTGCCAGCAGCATTGGCTGGGCCATTCGTTACCCTCGCCAGGTTCGTTGGAACGACTTTATTAACGTGGCGGTAGAAGCCGGTGTGGCTGCCCTACCGATCGTTTCGCTCGTGGCTTTTCTGATTGGCGTGATTCTGGCCTTTCAATCGGCAATCGGGCTCAAACAATTCGGCGCCGAAACCTTTGTGGCCAATCTGGTATCGCTATCGATCTTCCGTGAGCTTGGCCCATTGATGACCGCGATCTTGCTCGCAGGTCGATCTTCGGCCGCATTTGCCGCCGAGATTGGCACGATGACCGTGAACAATGAGGTCGACGCACTGGTCACCGGCGGCATCGACCCGATTCGTTTTCTGGTATTGCCGCGCATGCTGGCTGGTCTGCTGGTAGCGCCCATCCTGTCGTTGTTTTCAGATCTGATCGGGGTGTTTGCTGCCTCACTCACCATGCTGGCTTACCAGATTCCCTTTGTGACTTTTTACGAAGCAGTACTTAAAACCATCCACATCAACGACATTATGTCGGGGCTAACCAAGTCCCTATTATTTGGTCTGATCATTGCCGGTGTAGGCTGTCTACGCGGCATGCAAACAGGCACAGGGGCTGCGGCTGTGGGTTTATCGGCCACCCGTGCCGTTGTTTCCAGCCTGATTCTGATCGTAATGGTAGACGGCCTCTTCGCCTATATCTCTTACAAGACCGGGTTCTGATGCCATGCCGACCGATCAGAACAACACCACTGAAAGCATCATTGAAGTTAAAGACCTGACGGTCGGTTACGGCAGCAATATCGTGCTGCAGAATCTGAGTTTTTCAGTGAAGCGTGGCGAAATTTTCGTCATCCTGGGTGGCTCTGGTTGCGGCAAGTCCAGCCTGCTTAAGAACATGATCGGTCTGTACGACCCTCCCTGCGGCTCGGTGCTGATTGAAGGTCAGAATATCGTTACAGCCGAAGGTGATGCGCGACAGCAGATTCTTACCCGCTTTGGCGTGATGTACCAGCAAGGTGCGCTATTCGGTTCGATGAACCTACTTGAAAATGTCCGCTTATTTCTTGAGGAATACACGCAGCTGAGCCAGGACGAAATGTCGCTGATTGCACGTTGCAAGCTGGATCTGGTGGGGCTATTGCCTTTCGAATCTTTTATGCCCTCCGAGATAAGCGGTGGCATGCAGAAACGCGCAGCCATTGCCCGCGCAATGGCGCTGGACCCGGACATTCTCTTTCTGGATGAGCCGTCTGCAGGCCTCGATCCGATTACTTCAGCAGAGCTGGATCAAACAATTCTGTCGATTTCACGCAATTTGGGCATTACCTTTGTGGTGGTTACCCACGAGTTGCCCAGCATCTATACGATTGCCGATCGCATCATCATGCTCGACAAAGACACCAAGGGCATTATCGCCGAGGGTGACCCACGCTGGCTGCGTGAACATAGCGACAATCCGCAAGTCAGAAAGTTCTTTAATCGGGGCGCCGATGCTGCCCACGATACAAACCCTCTTCAACCCGCAACAATACCGGCCTGAAATTCACCATGTCCAACCGAAATAGCGCTCAATATTATCGACTCGGCATCTTTGTGCTGATTGGTGCCGCCGCCCTTGTTGCCTTGGTTCTAATCTTTGGCGCTAAAAACCTGTTCACCAAAACCATGGTGGTGGAAACGTACATTAAAGAATCGGTACAGGGTTTGGATGTAGGCGCCCCCGTTCGATTTCGTGGCGTACGTGTCGGTCAGGTCAGTTTTATTGGCCTCTCTGGGCCGCTCTACGAGCACGATGTTGCACCGATTGAGCGCCGCCAGTATGTGGTGGTGCGCATGACGGTTGAAAAACTCAATCACGACAACGCTGAATACATCGAGAAAATGGTCAAAGACGGTATGCGTGCCCAGATTCGTGGGCAGGGTATTACCGGCGTTAACTATATCGAGCTTGATTTTGTGAAAGACCCGGATAAGTTAAAAGAGCTGCCATTCAGCTGGACGCCTGATTATCCCGTGGTGCCCTCTCAACCCAGCCCGGTAAACATATTGCTGGATAGCGTTGAAAATGCACTCACCAATTTCAATCATCTCAATCTGGCCAAGACACAAGAAGAAGTTAACACCCTCCTGATCAATCTGAATGGGATGGTTGCAGGTGATGGTGGTAAAAACGATGGGCTGAACGAATCTGTGAAACAGCTCAATGCACTGCTCGGCAAAGTGAATAAGGCAACGGACAATCAGGAATTGGCGGTGCTCATCGAACAACTCACGGGTTCGATTGTTGTACTACGCCAGACGCTGACCACCATGCAGGGCGACCTGACTATTTCTGCTGATAACGTGCGGCAGATCACCAATAACGTGAATGATCTTTCGCAAAAGGCCAATGACTATCCATCGTGGCTGCTGTTTGGCCAACCGCCCAAGCGTGTTGCTCCCTAACTGCTGCCTTCAGGAATCACTATGACTACCGCTACAACCTTTGCCTCTAGCAATCCGTTCAGGAAGCTTGTCCGTTACTGGGTCATGCCCACGCTCGCAATGCTCGTTCTTGGTGCCTGTTCGATTTCTCGTCCCAATCCGGATCAGAGTAGCTGGTTGGTGACGCCAGAACGAACTGCCGCCCCACGCGCCACCCCGGTGAATATGCACCTGAAGATGGGTAACTTTTCAGCGAATGCGCCCTACGATGGTAAATCGCTGGTTTACCGGATGTCAGACAATAAATATGAGAAGGACTTCTACAACGTTTATCTGGTTTACCCGCGCGATATGGTGGCCAATGCCACGCAAAAATGGCTAACCCAGTCCAATGCGTTCACGCTGATTATTGAACAGCCCACGACCTTCTTCCCGATGTATCAGTTACAAGGGGTGATTGATGAGTTCTATGGGGACTATCGGGATCAACCCACCGCCGTTGTAACGATCCAGTTTTATGCGAGCAGCAGTTTTAATGGCAAGAACGGGATGTTCTCTACCCCACGCATTACCAAACGCGTACCGCTCGCCGATAAATCGACCCAGGCGCTTATCAATGGTCAGCAGCAAGCCCTTAGCGAAGTACTACAGGAACTTGAGCAACGTTTAGTGGCCGATGCGGCCAATGCGCCTGCGGAATATAAATCCGTGACGGGCCGGACTGTTGTGCACTAAGAGTTTTTAAACAACCCGTACCGGGGCAAAGCCGCCCCCGGGTGTGCGGAAGTTGGTTGTCTGACCCTGATACAAGCGTGCCGCCAATAACTGAATCTGTCCGTTATAGGCATAAACCCGTAAGTCATACTTGAGCGTTACAGGTACCGCCTGATCAGTAGCGCTCAGAACAAATTCCGGTGGTGCTACAAAATCTTGTGCCACGTAACCGCCTTGCAGGATTTCTTCAAACACCCGCTTGGTCAGCTTTTCACCGCGGTACGTCGCGCGCGAACCAAAACCCGCCTGCGGTTTGAAGAACAAGGTCTTGCGTGCGGCCCAGAAATGCTCGGCCTGCGTCGGCAACACTGGCACCGTACGTGGTACACAACGTACGATCTGTGCAATGGTCTCGGCATTTAAACCTAAAGCTGCCAGGCGTTCCGGATCTGATAGCCAATCCAGGTTACGTTTATCTGCCCAGAGCGCATGGGCAACAGGATGTGGTGTGATCAGCGTACCCGTTTTAATGCCGGATACTTGCGCATGCCAGCACTGGGTCAAAGCACCTGATGCGTCATGCGTCAGGCTGAAATCCGTCATCCGGTTATAAACGAGGTCAATGCCAATACTCTGATAGCTCAATTGTCCGGCGCTATTACAAACAAGTGCTTCTGGCCCACAGACAATTGTCTCAATGCCTTGTGCTTCAAATAGTTTTTGCCAGCGTACAAACTCCGGGTGCAGATATTGTTGTTCCGGACTTTCATCAACAATGGCGATCGTTTTTAGTGGCCGTTCAGTAACCCAAGCCCGCCATTCATCTTTAAACATGGCAATGAGCGCTTGTTCGGCAATGTCGGCGGTTTGATTCAATGCCCACGCGCGGTTGAGCAGCGTCACCAACAAGCTACCCCCTGCATTGGTGTTGATCTCAATGAGCTTGGGACCATCTGGGGTGCGGTGAAAATCAAAACCGAGGCAAACACCCGGTGTCTGTTGCGCTACGGTTGTACCTTGTCGTGCAGCGACTGCCGCCTGATAGGTAGGCAAGGCAACAAGCGCCGTAACCGCCTGTACAAAGTCGGCCAGCATCGCCCGCTCTGAAGCAGGCAATTCGACAAGGCTGTCGGAAAACAGATGCGGGCGCTCGCTGAGCGCACCGGCACCGAGCGTATTTTCCAGAAGATGGCGATCAGGCAACATGATCTTTAAGGGTGTTGATCAGAAAGGTTTCTGCTTCGGCAATATCCCGTGTGCGTGCCATGGGCGGCAAACTACGCCAGACTTTTTTGCCATAGGCCTTGGTCACCAGACGTGGATCACCAATCACGAGAACGCCTTGATCGCGTTCACTACGAATCAATCGACCTGCGCCCTGCTTCACGTTGATGACGGCGTGTGGCAACTGGTAATGCATGAAGGCATTTTTGCCCTGACGATTCAGCGCATCGATTCTTGCAGAAAGTACCGGGTCATCCGGCGCCGCGAAGGGCAGCTTATCGATCACGACGAGCGAGAGCGCATCGCCGGGCACATCAACGCCTTCCCAGAAGCTCTGCGAACCAACGAGAACGGCATTGCCCGATTCCCGGAACCGGCGCAGCAATTCGTTTTTCGCAGCATCCCCCTGGCAAAGCACAGTGATCTCCGGCTGATGAAATGCCAGACGGGTTTCAAGCTGGGTACGCACCTTTTGCATGGCCCGTAGCGAGGTACACAAAAAGAAGGTGCGACCCTGCGCGGCCAGAATGAGCGGTAGTGACTTATCGACTAGGCGCTCGGTATATTCCGGGCTATTCGGGTCGGGCAAATCGGTTGGGCAGCAGAGCATGGCCTGGGTGTCGTAATCAAATGGGCTGTCCCAGCAATAGGATGCAATATCGTGCAGCCCCATGGCTTCTTTGTAATGGCCGAAATCACCCTGTACGGCTAGTGTGGCCGAAGTAAAAACCCAACTACGCGGGCTACTCGCCATGAGCTTGGTAAAAGGTTCCGCCACCGATAACGGTGTGGCATGTAGGTGCAACCCGTGTCCCAGCGTTTCTACCCAGTACACATAGTCGGCTGATGGCGCCTCTGCATCCGTCTCAGCAATCGGTGCTTGCCTAAGCGCACCCTTTTTCCAACGTTGTAGATCCTGTCCCAGCGCCTGAGAACGTTGCCAAGCCCTCTCCAGATCGGGTGACCGTCCGGCCTGGGTTTCCAGCAGTGCCGTCATCAGATCCAGCCGTTCCGCGAGTGTATCTAGCCCTTTGAGAAACTCGGCATGCTTGAGCATATTGTTCGCCGGTTGACGCACGGTGTCGTTACCCAGCGTCAGGCGAAAATCTTTGGCCGCTTTATCCAGCGCGGCACTTTGTACCGGCAGATCCAAACAATCACGCGCTTCGGCCAGTGCCGACAGGCGGACATCCTGCGCCAGATCCATCACCTGCGTGGTTGAAAAGCGCTGGCCAAAAAAGATGCCGGCAGTTTCGGGCAATTGATGCGCTTCATCAAAGATAACGGTATTGCAGTTAGGCAATAACTCGGCCATGCCCTCTTCTTTAAGTGCCACATCGGCAAAGAAGAGATGGTGGTTCACCACAACCAGATCGGCTTCCAGGGCTTCCCGGCGTGCTTTGACCACAAAGCACTCTTCATACTGGGCGCATTCGCTCCCCAGACAATTGTCTTTGGTAGAGGTGGCCATATGCCAAACCGATGCCGACTCAGGCACATCGGCACACTCGGCCTTGTCGCCGCGCTTGGTCATCTTTGAGAAGCGCAGAATATTCGTAATGTGGCGTGCGTCTTCCTTTTGCAGGAAGCGGCCTTCGCTATGCGCCCGCTCCAGATGATGCAGGCAAACATAATTGCTGCGCCCTTTTAACAAGGCAACACGAATGGGCGCGCCCAGCGCTTCGCGAACCGTTGGAATATCGCGTTCGAAAAGCTGATCCTGAAGCGTTTTAGTACCGGTGGAGAGTACGACTTTGCCTCCCGACAACATGGCCGGGACGAGATAGGCAAAGGTTTTACCGGTTCCAGTGCCCGCTTCAACGAGACAGGCGGCATCAGCCTTAATGGCATCGGCAATACGTTCAGCCATTTCAGTCTGTTGCGGACGTGATTTAAAGGCGGGAATCTGGCGAGCCAGCGGTCCTTCTGGGGTAAATACTTCAGCGACTTGTTCGACCAGGCTCATTACCAGATTCTACCAGCCAGTCCGCAACGTACCGACGATTTGCCATATAACCCCTCAGGCAGGGATAATGACGCTTTGCGTCAAAGACTTAAGAGGTTACGCCTGTGAAGTGGACAATTATCTGGATTTTCGTGCTGTCGACCATGTTTGTGCACTTCCGTGGCCGTGTCCGCCTACGTCCGTTCCGCCAGATTACCGATCACTCGACCTTTCTGGCACCGGTAAATGTGTTGCTTTATGCCGCTTCTACCGTGCCGAATGTACCTTATCTGGATGCCAAAGAGTTTCCGGAAATGAAGATCTTTGACGATAACTGGGAAAAGATCCGTGAAGAAGGCCTTAAGCTAGCTGACAGTGGACTGATCAAAGCCTCGGACACATACAACGATGTAGGCTTCAACTCTTTCTTCCGCACAGGCTGGAAGCGCTTTTACCTGAAATGGTATGACACCGCACACCCTTCGGCTGAAGAGCTCTGCCCTTTCACCGTCGGTCTGCTCAAGCAAGTGCCTAATGTCAAAGCTGCCATGTTTACGCACCTGCCTCCGGGCGCCCGCCTGGTGAAGCATCGCGACCCGTATGCCGGTTCAATCCGTTATCACCTGGGTCTCTCCACCCCGAATGATGATCGCTGTTTTATTGACGTCGATGGTGAGCGTTATAGCTGGCGCGATGGCAAGAGCGTGTTCTTTGATGAAACGTTCATTCACTACGCTGAAAACGAGACCGACAAAGACCGTCTGATTTTCTTCTGTGATGTCGAACGCCCACTGGCCGGCTCGTGGATTCAAGCCTTTAACCGCTGGTTCGGTCGTTATGTCGTTGGCGCTGCGGCCTCTCCGAATGCTGATGGAGACAAAACCGGCGTACTGAATAAAATCTTTGGCGTGGTCTATAAAGGCCGCGTCTGGGCCAAAGGTCTGAAGTCACGCAACCGTACGCTGTATTACGTAGGCAAATGGGTCATTCTCGGCGGCATTCTGGCGCTGATTCTGTTTGCATAAAGCGAAAGCCGCCTCATGCGTTTACTACACACCATGCTGCGCGTGGGTGACCTCGACAAATCACTGGATTTCTACACCCGCATTTTGGGGATGTCGCTACTCCGTAAGAGCGACTACCCCGAAGGCAAGTTCACACTCGCCTTTGTAGGCTATGGCGCCGAATCAGAGCAAGCCGTTATCGAGCTCACCTATAACTGGGGGGTCGACAAGTACGATCTTGGCAACGCCTACGGCCACATTGCACTGGAAGTAGAAGACGCCTACGCCGCCTGCGACAGAATTCGTGAGGCTGGTGGCAAGGTGGTGCGTGAAGCTGGCCCTATGAAGCATGGTAATACCGTGATTGCTTTTGTGGACGACCCCGATGGTTACAAGATCGAGCTGATTCAACGCAAGAACCGCATTGACTGATGGGTAAGCGGCTCGATAAGCTGGAGAGCAAACTTCAGGTCTGGATGGAGAAAGCCAACAAAGGCAATCATCTACTCGGCCTAAGCGCACTGCTGTCATTTGGTGGCACGTTGACGGCGGCATACCCGGTAACGGCGGTGATTGTCACTGCCGTGATGATGGCACCCCGGCGTTGGCTCACGTTAAGCACGGCGTGCTCTCTAGGTAGTGCGGCCGCGGGTGCTGTGGTCGTGGGCGTTGCCCATCTGCTAGGCTATAACGAGATCCACCACCTATTCCCGAACCTGATCAGCCCGGAAACCTGGGCGGATGCTTCACGTTGGATTGGGGACTATGGTGTCTGGGCAATCTTCGGCGTAGGTGCTTCGCCCCTCCCCCAGATGCCTCTGCTGATCTTCTTTGGCATTGTGGATGACCGCATTCTGGAAGCATTCATCGCACTTTTTGCAGGCAAGCTGATCAAATACACACTCGTTGCCTGGGTGACGCAGCATTTCCCCGAAAAACTGAGCTTCTTCAAACGAATTAACGGCAAAATTAACCGCAATCAACCGCAATAAGCTGGCGGCATAGCGCCCATCAGCGTAAAATCAACAGGTGGGCGATTTGTCGTCCCTGTCCTTTATTACCGGAGTTAGCATGTTTCCCGAATACCGTGAGCTGATCACCCGCCTTAAGACGACTGACCGTCATTTCACCAACCTGTTCGACAAGCACAATGATCTGGATCAGAAGATCAAGAACATGGAAGCCCACGTTGAGTCGGGTACACAAGAAGAAATCGAAACCCTGAAAAAAGAAAAGCTACACCTGAAGGACGAGCTGTACGCAATCCTGAAGAAAGCTGAAGCCTAATCAAGGTTCGAAACTGCCGGTTTTACTATTCGTGGAACCGGCAATCTTTCATAGTCACGTCGTGACTAAAGTCTTCTGAGGTATAAACGCTCCCGGTGAGCGTGCCTTCAAAAGTCATTACCCGCCCTGCCGGCGCAACACCCAACACATTCCGGCACCAGAGCGACACTTCACCCAAACCTGTAACACGCACATCGGCAACCATGGCGTTCGGATTTCCCTTAGGGGCTTTGATGAATTTCGCCTGACCTTGCAGGGTTTCTCCTACGTATTTTTTGGTGCTCTGTGCATTCTTCTGTGCTGCCTTGGCAATGACCGATATCGCAGATAATTGCAGCGCTTGTTTAGCCACCGGCGCAGCACTAGGAACAGAGGTGTTCACTGCGATTTTAACGGGTGCGGATGAAACAGTCTCGTTTGTACTGGACGACTGGGCGATGGGTGATGGAACCGCACCCCCCTCTGAAACAGCCACCGGATTTTGCGTTAGTGAACAGGCAGTTAAGAGCGTTACAAGAAAACAAACGGGGTATGACGCAATGTGCATAACTAAGGCTTTCAAAGCAGATAGCCAGCATTCTAACTCGCAACATATCTCACTCAATAGCTTACGCAGGGATTACAATATCGTTTCGATTTTATGAAACAAATAGGACTCCCATGTTCGGCAAGCTGATGCCTAAAGAAGGCAAGTATTTTGATCATTTCAACGCACACGCAGCTCTGATTGCCAAAGGTGGCGAACTGCTGACCCAGCTGATCGGTGCCTTAGCGACCAATGCCGACCATGTAGATCGCCTTGCCGAAGAAATTGATACGGTTGAGCGCGAGGCCGACAAGATTACCCACGAAACACTGGCGCAGTTGCACAAGTCCTTTATTACGCCATTTGATCGCGACGAAATTCACGAACTGATTAGCGGCATGGATGACATTCTAGACATCATCCAGGATGTGGCTGAGTCGGTGTCTCTGTACGACATCAAGCAAGTGCCACAGGAAGCTGTTGCCCTCGCCGAAGTCACCTCCCGCTGCTGTAACCATATTACTGCCGTCGTGAAGCTGTTGGACAGCATGCAGAACGGCCCGCACATTCTGACCATCTGCCACCAGATCGATGACTTGGAATCGGACGCAGACCGCATGCTGCGCGAGTTGATGTCTAAGGTATTCCGTGAAGAACCCGATGTGCGCCAGGTGATCAAGCTGAAGGAAATTTACGAGTTGCTCGAATCGGTATCGGATCGTTGTAAAGATGTGTCCGGTACGGTTGAAGCGATCGTTCTCGAAAACTCCTGATCGCGCCTTATGGATAATCTGCAAATGAGCCTGGGGGTGATCATCACCCTTGTGATCGTGGCATTGCTGTTTGATTTTATGAACGGCTTCCACGATGCGGCGAATTCGATTGCCACGATTGTTTCAACCCGGGTTTTAAAACCCCACCAGGCAGTGATCTGGGCGGCGGCTTTTAACTTTCTCGCCTACTTCCTGTTTGAGCTCAAGGTCGCCGGGACCATTGGTAAAGGCACCATTGATCCGTCTATTGTCGATCACTACCTCATCTTCGGTGCGCTTATCGGTGCGATCGTCTGGAATGTGGTTACCTGGTACTACGGCATTCCTTCTTCTTCTTCGCACGCGCTTGTGGGCGGTCTGGTCGGCGCAGCCGTTGCCAAGGCCGGATTCGGTAGCCTTATCTCGGCTGGCGTACTCAAGATCATCGCCTTCATCTTTATTGCCCCATTCCTCGGCTTCACCATCGGGAGTTTAATGATGGTGATCGTGTCCTGGCTGTGTCGAAATATGTCGCCAAGCAAGGTCGACAAACATTTCCGCCGACTGCAGCTGGTATCCGCTGCTGGTTACAGCCTAGGCCATGGTGGCAATGATGCCCAGAAAACGATCGGTATTATCTGGATGCTGCTGATTGCCGCAGGTGTTTCCAAATCTGGCGATCATGTGCCTGCCTGGGTGGTCTTGTCCTGCTACACGGCAATGGGCCTGGGTACCATGTTCGGTGGCTGGCGCATTGTTAAAACTATGGGCAACCGCATCACCAAGCTGAACCAGGCGCGGGGTTTCTGTGCCAACAGTGCCGGTGCCATGACCCTGTTTTTTGCTACCGCTCTGGGCATTCCGGTCTCCACCACACACACAATTACCGGTGCCATCGCCGGTGTGGGTTCCACCCGTGGAGCCCGCCGTGTACGTTGGGGCGTAGCTGGCAATATTGTCTGGGCCTGGATTCTAACCATCCCCTGCAGCGCATTAATTGCTGCCGGAGCCTGGTGGCTGGGTACCAAACTGCTTTAAGTGCTGCCTGCAATCTCATAGCATTCACTACACACATGGTTAACGCGGGTAAAATCCGCGAATGCACTCCGCCTATTTCAAGATGCTAAAACCCTGCTTCAAGCAGGCGTTTTTGTGCGTGTGCCTGATACTGCCAATCGCATCACAGGCAAGCACCTTCTTTTTTCCGGAGATGCACCCAACCCAGACAAGGACAGATCCGCCCAGCTGGCTAAAGGACGGCTCAGGTGGCGATGGCTACGTCAACGTCACCTCAGAGGTTGTGCCCGTAGGAAGCTGTGCCCGGCTCGCCTCTAGTAATTTCTGGGGTTCGGACAAGGTTCAACTGGTGCTATCAGTCACCAGCAACGGCTTTAAAAGCCGAACGGATCAGATGGATATACCGGTTGCCACATTTGACGGCCGGGAAAATGGCGCAGAGTGTGCATCGCTGAGCACAACCCCGATCCAGGTGGTACCGCTTTCCGTACTGGGTGTTCGATCGCTCCTCAATCCCGGCAGGCTATCGCTGACCATTAATGTGCGCAGCGCCATTGATTCCAATAGTGATTTTGTCGGCTCTGCCAAATTATTGCTGGGTGCAGCCACTCTCGTAGCCACAGGCGGTACTTCAGCCCTGGTAGGTGGTGCCACAGCAGTTGTCGGTAATTCCGTACTGGCCGATACCGAGGCGCGTGCCAACAAAATGATGAAGGGCATGACAGATGCCCGTGTACCGATCTCTCTTAGCTGGTCTGACTTGCGCAAGGGTTTGCATACCATCCAGATCCCGGTCTACCGCGCAGATCAGCTGGGCGCCGTTTCGGATAAAAAGATACAGCAGCTACAGTCTGACCCCGCTGCTGACAAAATCCATCTGTTTACGATACGCCTGGATTTTGCGTTCTTCCGAACCTTGTTCTACCCCGCTGTTGAAGACCTCAGCAACCTTGGCGTTCGTGAAAACATCTCGGCGGAGCGAATCTTGAATCATCTCGTGCCGGGCACTAAAGAGAATTTCATGCAGATTCTCAACAGCTCAGCCCCTAGCCAACTGCGAATCCTATCGACTGCCAGCGGTAAAGATCTTTCCCGGGCCTGCTCACTGGGCTTTGAAAAACTCCGTGCAGCGGGTCTGGCAAATCCTGATATTGCCCTCGTCATGAAATCCTTTATGGACGAAGCACGGGGTAATACGGGGTGGTATCAGGATGCTGATGTAGTGAAGACCTGTTTTGGCCAGGCGCCCAAGGTTGAATCTGCATTAACCCTGATTTACGGCGACTCCGGTCAGATGGCTTCAGTAACGCCTACAGAGAGCACACCCCCCGCTCCCCGCTAAGCGCGGTGATCTGAGCCTATAACCGATTTAGGCTATAGACATCACTCAATCGGGGAATTATCTGGCAACACAGAGACTCCTAGAATCAATCTCAAGATTCTTACTAGGAGTTCACCATGTCACAACGCCCTACACGGCTGCTCACCGCCGGCCTACTTGTCTTGCCGCTGGCACTTTCCTTCGCCTATGCTCAGACAGCAACGCCTGCAGCGACCTCTGGTCCGGCTAAGGTGAGTCTGATTGACCGTCCGCAACCGGATATCAATTCGCTGCCCGATGACGAATACGGCCGACTCGCCCGTTATGGGCATGAGCTGTCTACCCGTACTTTTGCTCATATCGGCCCCGAGGTTAAAGACAAGAAGATGCGCTATGCCGGTAATAACTTGGCATGTACATCTTGCCATGAAGAAAATGCCAGCAAACCTTATGCCATGCCTTGGGTAGGTGTTTCAGCGACTTTCCCACAGTATCGTGGCCGTGAAGATGACCTGAGTACGGTAGAAGAACGCGTTAACGGCTGTATGCAACGTAGTATGGCTGGCAAAGCACTGCCTTTAGACTCCCGCGAGATGAAGGCTTATGTCACGTACATTCACTTTCTATCTACCGGTATTCCGGTAGGTGCCAAAGTAGAAGGTAGCGCAACATTCCCATCGAAACCGCCTAATCGCCGGGCTGACCTGGCCGCCGGACAAAAGGTGTACAACGAGCAATGCGCTAGCTGCCATGGCGAAGACGGCCTGGGCAAGCGTGTGGGCGTTAAGGGCGATGCACAGGGTTATATCTTCCCACCCGTATGGGGCCCGGATTCATTTAACGATGGTGCCGGTATGAACCGTCTGATTATGGCCATGCGCTTTATCAAGCACAATATGCCGATGGGAACCAACCATAAAAACCCAACGCTGACCGATGATCAGGCCTTTGACGTTGCTGGCTACATTGTTTCAAAGCCGCGCCCACACAAGGCAAACCTGGATAAAGACTTCCCTGCCCGCTGGAATAAGCCAATTGATTCTGCCTTCCCGCCGTATGTCGATGGCGCATCAGCGGATCAACATAAATATGGCCCGTTTCCACCACTAGCAGATAAAGCCCGAGCTGTAGCAGCTGCCCGCGCCGCCGCTAAGAAACACGAAGCTGAAAAGAAGGCAGCCACACCTGCCAGTAATTAAGTCTTCTAATCATCCAAACCGGCCGGGTCGGCACGCAATATCAGGCGTGCCAACTCGGCCGCGCTACTGACACCGGTTTTTTCCATAAGATGTTGCCGATGAACATGCACGGTGTTGTCGCTGATATTCAGTTCTCGTCCTATCTCTTTATTAGACAATCCCTGCGCCAGGTGCCTTGCTACTTCTGTTTCCCGTGGCGATAGTTTGGCCAATATCTGACGTGCCTCTAAACAGCGCTGATGGGCACTTTGCCGTTCGACGCTGATACTTACAGCGCGTTCCACCGTATCAAGAAAGAGTTGATCCTTGAAGGGCTTCTGCAAGAAGTCGATCGCACCCTCCTTCATTGCCTGAACCGCCAGCTCTACCTCACCATGCCCAGTCATAAATACAATTGGGAAGGCACTCCCTGCAGCATTCAATCGACGCTGTAACTCCAGGCCGCTAATGCGTGGCATACGAATATCGAGAACCAGACAACCACCGGTTGCCGGAAATTCGGGGGCTGCCTCCAGAAAGCCTTCAGCAGACTCATGACCGATTGCTTCCCAGCCAGCGGACTCCAGCAAAAACAATAGGGATCGGCGAAAGGGCGCTTCATCATCAACAACATGAACAATCGGTGTGGGCATTAGGCACTTTCCTTCTCTGGCTTCGAGTGCTGACGGGTTTGCGGTAGTGTGAATATCAATTGGAGTCCATGGCCATCATCAGGGATTTTAGCGGTCAGCGCACCACCATGAGACTCAATAATAGTTTTGCAGATTGACAGGCCAAGGCCCATACCGTCTTCTTTTGTCGTAAAGAAAGGTTCGAATAATTGTTGCAGAGCATCTTCGCTCAATCCACAACCATGATCACGAACAACTACCTGGACCCAACCTGCCCCAGCCGGTAACAGTGTAATTTCTATAGGCTGCTGCAAGCCCACGCTCTTCTGGGCATCCATCGCATTTTTAAGGAGATTAAGTAATACCTGCTGGATCTGCAGCTGATCAGCATCTACCCAACGGCCTTCTGGCAAAAGGCTGGATTCAATCTTTACTTCCGGCACCTTGGCAGACATGCCGCGAAATAAGCGTTCAGCTTCACCGACCAAATGTAGGACATCACAACTTTCCCGGGTACGGATCCGCTTACGCGCAAAAGCACGAATGCCGTTTAATATACCGGCCGCACGTTCTGATTCATTGGCAATTTCATCGGCAGCCTGAGCCGTGGCATCAGACGACAAATTACCGCGAGCAAGGCGGCGTGTCAGGCTACGGGCATAGTTAGTAATGGTAGCGAGCGGCTGATTCAGCTCGTGCGCCAATGTGCCTGATAGTTCGCCCAGGATAGACAGCCTGGACAGATGCTCGACCTGCTGGCGTTGTGCACTAACGTTTTCTTCGAGCTCATCCCGCTGCAATAGGGCTGCTGATAGTTCACGGGTGCGCCGTTGGACCATCACTTCTACCCGCAGCGTATAAATCAACCAGAAGACCAATAGCAGCGACAGCCCAGCTGCGACAGGCCAGTATTCTCGTACATAGGACTCGAAGGTATGTTGCCGCAAGAAGTCGTACGGCGGAATCTTCAACTCACGCAACATGTCATGAACGGGGTGGTAGTCTGCAGGCACGCCCCATTGTTGCCCACTGTCACCCGGCGGCAGCGAGAGTAAAGCAATGAGCACGGCACGCGATAGCTGACCCGGTGTATCCGCCGTTGCCGCAAATGCCCAACCGGGATAATTGCGTGAAGATGTGGCGCAAGGCAAGTCGGTTTTATGCGGAGATAACACACGAAACTCACCCGGCTTAACCAAGCCTGCACTGATCTGCTGCTCAAGCAGGCAGTTTCTAATCACACCGGCATCCGTCTGCCCATTCCTGACCTGATCAATCACGTGGTTCATAGGAAAACCAGTAAAAACGGGGGTTAGATCACCTGATTCTGGATCCAACCCCAGATTCTTCAGCTCAGCCCAGATCACCTGATAACCACCAAAGGCATCCGGTGATACGGCAGCCAATGTCTTTTTACGTAAATCGTTCAGAGAGGCCAGATCCTGACGATCTGCCCGCACAATGACCGCTGAACCTACGGTATGTGTTGCATCACGAGATCGCTCTGGCACTTGCGTGGCAATGCGGCTAATACCCAGATCATATTCCAGGGCGACATAATGGCCGGGATTGGTAATAACAAAGTCGACTTCGCCAGACTGAATGGCATTGGTCATGCCCTGGAGGTCGTAATAGTGCGGTTTGATAATCTGCCCAGGCAATTTCTGCTGTAACGCATTTACAAAGGGCGCCCATTGGGCAGCCGAAGCAGATTCCCCCTGCCAGGCCAGAATACCCAGTCGGATATCTGCTGCGTGGAGCCACACCGACCACAGGCTCAGCCAGAGTATTAGTATGAAACGAAAAGGGAATCGGGTTTTCAATGCAATTGGCTCAAACAGCGAATCCGATATTGTCGCCCGCCAACCGATACATTTTGTGGCAATGCACTTGATCCAGATCAAACAACGCGCAATCTTTTACAATCAGGGTCTACTTAATGCCCGGAACCAACATGCAACGTCTATGGATGCTCCTGCTTGGCTTGACCTTTACGCTGCTCGCACATGCGGGTGACCTGGTCTATCTCGATTCATCGGCAGGCGCTCAAAGACTACTGCAGGCGGACTACAACCGCCAATATTTTGCCGTACAGCCCTTTGTGGATACTCAGGAAAACCTGGCCTTCTGCGGCCCGGCCAGCATGGCTGCGGTATTAAACAGCTTACCCAAAGAAGCGCGCCCGGTGGCACCACAACTCAAGCCATTTCCCTATTTCACACAGGATACCTTCTTCAATCAGAAGACCAACACGATCAAAACCCGGGAGGCAACCCTTAGATCTGGTTTAACGCTACAGCAGAGCACAGAAATGTTCCGCCAGTTTAGTGTGACTGCCGATAGCTTTTACGGCGATCAGCTAACCGAATCTAGCTTCCGGGATCTGATAACAACGGCCCTGGCTGACTCGAATACGCGCTTGGTCGTTAACTTTGACCGGCAGGTACTTGGCCAAGTCGGCCGCGGACACTTTTCTCCGGTTGCCGCCTATGACAGCGCAACTGATTCGGTACTTATTCTGGATGTCGCCAAGTTCAAATACCCACCCTTCTGGGTGACCGTTGCCGATCTACTCAGAGCAATGAACACCATTGATTCGGACAGCGGTAAAAGCCGTGGACTGATTCGGGTAACCGCCAAGACTAGCCATGATTAATTAAAGATCTATTTATCGTCCAACATCGAGCAGCTTAAGCGCATCATGAGCCGTATGCCGACTGACGGTTATTGCAGTGTATTGCAAGCTCAGACCATCTACCTGCCCCAATAGTTCAATATCACCCCGAGCCTGATGCTCTGCCAGCAGGGCAATTGGCAAAGGAAATGCACCAACCCCCTCCCAACCAAAAGCGGTCATTAATGCCGCATCATCAAACTCGCCTGTTGCTTGTATTTGCAAGTGTTGACGGTCGAACCAGGCATCCAGTCGACCACGAAGCCAGGATTCCTTGCCTGGTAACAATACAGGAATTTCCCCAAGGCACCTGGGGAAAGGGCTTTTAATAACGGCTGCTACTTGGCTGTGGGCAACAAACACCAACCCTGATTCAAAGAGCTTTCTGGAATTTACACGAACGGGACTCCCCGGCGGAACAGGCGTATCGGAAATAATGACATCCAAACGTCGTAATGCTAATTCGGCCAGTAGACCATCTAAAGTAGCCTCCTGACAAACAAGGCGAAAGTCTTCCGACTCAGTTAACACGGGTTTTAGCAAACGAAAGACCAACGCTTTATTTAATGTGCTTGTAACACCCACACGAAATTCACGGCTTGTTTTCTCGGATAAATTTTTTATGACATACGCCATTTCCGAGCCCAACGCGAAAATCTCTTCGGCATATTCAAGTGCCATACGTCCGGCATCTGTTAGCTCCAGACTCCGACCTGATCGACTAAACAACGCCGTCTCTAATCGTTCTTCTAATAGCTTGATCTGACCACTTAATGTTTGAGGCGAGACATGAATAGCCTCGCCAGCGCGTACCACCCCACCCAGGCTTGCAACCTTCCAGAAGTAGTAGAGGTGCTTCAGATTGATCGGTTGCTTAGACATATCGGTTTTTCCGTATCATTTCTACGGAAAATACAGATTTTATTTGCTTTTGAAAAGCCTATATTGGCATCAAGAGCGCAGTAGCTTTTAGATATACCCTCCCACCCCAAGCAGCACTGCGTACTGCGCTCGAGTCTCCCTCCTCGGAACACCCTCTTCAAACGTGTTCCCTTACTGCCCGTTAAGGGCAGTTCTTTTAACTAGTGGGTGATCTGTGAGAAAGCATGCTGAAAATGTAGACTATGATCCTCTACCCCACTCTAAAATTCAGCTGGGCAAGCGCATGATGCATAAATTTCTCTCTTTGATCGCGCTTTACTTCATAACAACGACTGCTTTTAGTGCCGAGCCTGTATATATTGGCTTTGATGGTAGCTATGGTCAGAAAACGGATACTTCTGCTAAAGCGATCGAGTTAGGCGCACGCATTGCGATTGATGAAATTAACGCCAAAGGTGGCGTGCTTAATGGTCGACCGCTGGCGTTAGTGACTAAAGATAATCAGGGACTGACGATGCGCGGGCGCGACAATTACATTGCCTTAGCTGGCCAAAAAGATATGGTTGCTGTACTCGGTGGCAAACATAGTCCGGTGATTATCGAAACGATTGCCGATGCGCAACAAATGAAAGTGCCTTACATTAGCGTCTGGGGCTCCGCCAATCAAATTACAGATAACGTGTCTAATGATAGCTACATGTTCCGCTTATCACTTAAAGACGAATGGGGCGTTGCTGCATTGCTCGAGCAGGCGATCAAAGTCAGTCCCAACAACCGCAAGGTCTGCGTGCTACTCCCTAATACGCTTTGGGGACGTTCTGGAGAGCGCGTTTTAAGAGATAAGGCACCTGCCCTACGCGCCACCTTAGCCTCTGTGAACTGGTACAACTGGGGCGACAAGGATTTCAATCGACAACTGGATGCGTGCAACACCCAAGATGCTGGCGTGATTCTGATGATCGCGAATGAAGCGGAAGGTGCATTAATTATCAACCAACTGGCTGCGCGCCCAAAGAACGAGCGCTTACCTGTTGTTGCCCACTGGGGGATTACAGGTGGATCCTTTTCAGAGATGACCGGAGAGTCTTTAAATCTGATTGATTTACGCGTCATCCAGACTTTCAGTTTCGTGAACAATCCCCGGCCTAAAGCTCAGGCACTGGCTAAAAAAGCCATGGTGGCACAAGACGTGAGTAAAGTAGACGCTATTACCAGCCCGGTGGGTGTCGCCCAAGCCTACGATACCGTTTATCTAATTGCCAGCGCAGTTAATACCGCACAAGCAACCCAAGGCACCGCTATCCGCAATGCGCTTGAGAAGCTACCTACCTATGATGGCGCTATAAAACGCTATGCCCCGGCATTTACACGCATTAACCATGATGCATTGGATAATCGTCAAGTCATCTTCGTCCGGATAAAACCAGATGGCAGCATTGTGCCGATTCACTAGGTGCCGGTTATGACTGAATCGCTTCGCACTCAGATTCAAAATGGCTTTAGCCGGGTCGTCATCCGCTATGCCATATTAAGTGCCAGTCTCCTGGTAATTATTATCAGCGCCTTTGTTCTCTACATCACCCAAAAGAACTTGTTAGCACAAAGCGACCTGGTTCGAACCCAGTTGAAGTCAGAAATATCTGCAACGTTAATGCAGGCAGACAATCTCATAGACTCACCGATTCTATGGACAGGTTTGATGGACAGCTTCAGCCAGGAAACGGTATTGGAACCACTGTTCAAACAGCTTAATCGTGAGAATGGTATACGTTTCATACTTCTTGATTACATGGGTCGAGTCTCTATCGATGCAACGGGAGTGGACACAGAATCCCTGGATATTGTTCGCGCATCCATACCAACATTAAGCCCTGATGGCATCTCTGTTCTACTTAGAAAACCGGACAACTCACAAGATCTACTATTAACACTTATGCCTGTGATGTCACCGCTTAGTGACGCCCCTATTGGATATTTAATGACACAGTTTTCTGTGACTGCGTCGCTGAAAAAACTAAGTGATCGTTTGCCTCTTGAGTTCTCATTCAATCTCGAACCTAAATTCAACCAAGCCGAGTGGTGGACGCTGAATGAACAATACCGAGACACCATTGATGGTAATGGCTACAACCTTAGTTATGACACTCGCTATTCGACAAGCTTGCTACCGGAGATTTATGCCCTTGGTGGCTTAATAACACTCATCGTGCTCTCTGGACTATGGCTATTCCGGAAAGCTAACTTATGGCTGGCCGGATTTTCTGCACAACTGACGCAACAGCTCGACCAACTGGTGAATTACGCGAGAGATATTTTCGCGGGGAAACCTGTAGGCACTCAACGAGTAAACGGACACAATGAAGATGCATTCAGAATTGATGCAAGCAGTGATGAAGTACGGACTGTCGTCAGAACACTAGAATCTTTGCTCGAAGACCAGGCCATATCACAAGAAAAACTACGCAAACTTGCCTATGAAGATTCATTAACAGGCTTTCCGATTTACCAGGTCTTTCTCGAAAACCTGAGATTACGGCTGAACACACCAGACAAACCAAAAAGCCCATTGATGCTGATTTGCATTGACATTAATAAACTTAAACACGTCAATGATATTTATGGCTATGAGGTGGGCAATAACATCATCAAAGAAACGGCTAAGATACTTGATGCTTCTTTGCCAAATCCGCACCTTATTACAAGGCGCTCCAGTGATGAATTCGTCGCATGGGTTGAGATGGACAACCAGGATCTTGATGAATTCACTGCACGGGTATCACACCTAAAAATCAATTATCAAAAGGTCCAGATTCCCATAACGCTCACGATGGGCGCAGCGCGCTACCCTGAGGATGCGACGAATCAAACCGACCTGATCTTTTGTGCCGAATATGCCCACAGCGAGGCAAAAAGACGCGCCCGCCGATCATTCGTTATTTTCGATCATCAACTTGGCGAAAAGTTGGTGCGCAACAAACAGATTGAGGAAAGAATTGCATCTGCACTTCGCCACTGTGAAATCAAACCTTTTTACCAGCCTGAAGTAAATATGCACACCGGCGAAATTTCGGGTTTTGAAGCCCTGGCACGCTGGCATGATTCGGAAGTTGGCTGGATCTCACCGGGTGAATTTCTACCCATCGTTGAACATTTACGATTGTCTAGCGAATTAACCCAGTGCCTTCTTGGCAGCATTCTTCAAGACACCACAAAAATTCGTCAGCGCTTCCCTCGCGCCAAAATTGCCTTTAATGCGTCGCCCGCAGACTTTCACGGCAACGAACTAATTGAGACGATCGAAGCTTATGCCTCCCGTCAGCCAGATGGCCTTGCAGGTTTTGAACTGGAACTGACGGAACAAGATATCGTCGATCTTGATATCGATATGATGGAAAAGCTCAATCGATTAATAAAGTCTGGGATCCGTGTTGCCATTGATGACTTCGGTACACGTTATTCTTCTTTATCCCGTCTGACCGACTTACCGCTACACCGTCTGAAGATTGATGCCTCGTTTGTCTCAAATATCGGCAATAAAAAAGGCGAAGAAATCATTCGTTTGATTATCAGCCTGGCCACAGCTATGGAGTTAGATCTAACAGCAGAAGGCGTTGAAAGCATCAAACAGCGAGACCATCTCTTAGAATTAGGCTGTTTACATGCGCAGGGATGGCTGTACCATAAAGCTGTTTCGTTGGAGGAAGCCCTAGAGCTTCCTCAAATCATTGACCCTGTGGAGTCAGCCAAATGAATTTGCGGCTAATCGCGCTAGGGCTTCTACTGCTGATCCCGAATTTTGCTCGTGCGGTTTGCTATGGCGATCAGGCAAAAGCGGCTGAGCCAATCATCTTTACACCGGTTCCTCAATTTCCGGCTTCCACCCTATTTGCACGCTGGAGCCCACTGCTAGAAAACGTGGGCAATACAACTGGACAATGTTTTGAACTGGTTATCAAAACATCAATCCCGGAGTTTGAACACTATTTATTAACTGGCACGCCAAGCATGGCATACGTTAATCCTTACCATGCAGTTATGGCTTATAAGGCAAAAGCCTATCAACCATTACTCGCGGATGGGTCTATGTTATTGACGGGCATTCTTGTTGCCAAAAAAGATGGAGATATACGTCAGCTATCCGATTTACAGGGCAAGCGTGTTGATTTCCCAGCGCCCAATGCATTTGCCGCTTCATTACTCATCAGATCTCATCTGGAGCAACAGAAAATCAGTGTTCGCACTAGTTATGTCAAAACTCATAGCAACGTCTATCGAGGCGTGATACTTGATGAAGCTGCTGCGGGTGGTGGCGTTAACAAAACTCTAGAAGCGGAGCCCCAAGAGATTAGACAGAAATTACGGGTTATTTATGAAACACCTGGTTACCGATCGCACCCAATCATCACCAGTTCAAAAATATCGCGTTCGCTACGCGATAAGCTTCTTCATGCTTTTATTAATCTAGAAAAATCGGATCAGGGTCGGGCTTTATTACTAGGTGTTCAACTTAATGAACCTATTGCTGTGACTTATCAAAAGGATTACAAACCCCTTGAGAAGTTGAATCTTGATAAATTGGTTGTGCCGGATGAACGACCCTAATCTTTCATCGCAAGACCCTGAGAAGCGAATACGTCATCACTGGTCATTCATACGTGTAGGTCTGTGGGTTTCGCTCGCGATTCTTTTCGCATTGGTCATGGTGGGTATATGGTCATACCAACAGACCAATCATCTGATTCATCAATCACAGGAACGCACTGGAAAAGCCCTTACATCGGGGCTAGCTAACGCAGTTGAAGAAAATCTGATTGTCCGTAATTTTGCACAGCTAGAGGTTGAGCTATTGCAATTTATGGCCAATGAGCAAATACAATCTGCACTAGTCACTGATAGTCGAGGAATCATACTTTCAGAAGTGCGGCGAGATCCACAATCGGGCAATCCCGTGGTGATCTATAACGACACAGGAAAGACGCTACACAATCCCCAGACCTCCGAATACCGTCATGAGAACTCGCTTGTCCTGGTACAACCTTCAGGCAGCGTAACTCCTGCCGGTTGGGTCAAGCTTGTAATCACCATGACGTCGGACAGCGCGCTGCTTGAAGGGATTCACCAGAAACTCTCTTTGATTCTTGGTTTAAGCGCCTTACTCATACTGATAATTGTCGGTTTCAGCCTGCGCCAAACTTATAGTCAGGTTAGAACATCACAAAACGAGATTGAAACCTTAAACGATTCCTTGCACGCTGCTGCTTTCTACGATGCACTGACAGCGCTACCGAATCGGCACCTACTCAAAGACCGCTTAAAACAAGCGCTCGCTCTCTCTGCACGCTCACACAACCTAGTTGCAGTTTGTTATCTCGATCTCGATGGATTCAAAGCAATCAACGACAACTATGGGCACGATGCTGGAGATGCGCTGCTCGTTGAAATCGGAAAACGTTTAACGCTTGCATTACGCCAACACGATACCGTTGCCAGAATTGGTGGGGATGAATTTGTTCTGGTAATCACTGAACTACACGATGCTGAGGATTACCAGCTATTACTTAAGCGTATTTTGATGGATATCACCAATCCTATAGACATTGGTAATGGTCACGCTGTTACAGTAAGCTGCAGTATAGGCGTTGCATGCAGTCACCGGACCGGTGGCAACAGCGGCATACTTTTATCGCGTGCCGATAAAGCCATGTACGCGGCAAAACATGCTGGTAAAAACCGTTGGATCAAATACGATGAAGCAAATGAGTCGGTTACCTAGTCAACTAATGGGCGTAGACACTCCCCATGGTAAGTATGAGATTTTCATTTCACTAAAGGTCTGACCCCTGTAAAGCCACCATCCACAGACCATACCTGGGCCGTAACCCGTCCACTCCGGTTTGAAAGTAGCCAACCCATGAGCTCAGCGAGCTCAGTAGTGCTCCCAATACCAGGCAGCGCGTATTGTCTGGCAGCAGCAGCCCGCAATGCATCCGTCGCAAGAAGCCGTTCTGTTGCAGGTGTATCCATAATCCCCGGTGCCACAACATTCACACGAATGCCATATGGCGCATATGTGGCAGCCGTGCCCCTGGCAAGACCTTCAACACCTGCCTTAGCTGCTGCCACTGCTTCATGATTTGGCGTGCCCATTTGCGCCGCTACCGAAGATACCAGTACAGCACTTCCTGGCAAGTTATGCTGCCTCAAATTACCGACGAAGCCAGCGAGCGAATGGAATGCACTCGTTAAATTTGCCTCTATCGATTCTTCGAAATCAGCTTTGCTCAGCCTATGGAGTGCACCAAGCTTGATGTTACCCACGCAATGAGCAAAGGCCTGGGGTATGAGCGCGTTGTCCTGGGCAATATCAAATATCGATTTAACACCTTCAGGTGTGGCGCAATCTGCGCAGATCTGCAGGTGCTTATCTCCGAAAGCCTCTTTGAGACGCGCCGCATCTCTGCTCGTCACAATCAATTCCCAGCCTTCAGTCTCTAAATGGTTGGCCAGTGACTTACCTAGACCACCGGCTGCGCCTGTGATTAATGCGATTTTTTTCATGTTTAGCCCTCCGTCACAAAGTAATTTGTATTGGACAAAATGTTGACAGTTGCAATTTTAAAGCATATTTTGTCGTTGTATACAAATTTGTCGTGGACAAAATGAGCTTAACAAAAATAATCATCAAACCAATTATTGTTGCCGCCTTACTATCAGGCGCCTTAGCTGTAGCTTCCCCTAAAGCGAGAGGTAACGAGATGTCCTCCTCCAGCAAACCTGAAATACCCGCTTCGAAATTCTGCCCAGAACTCCTTAGAGGCAATTACCCCAAACTGCAGGATGATTCGCCCCAATCCTTATGTCAGTACGCTGGAAAAGTCGTACTTGTGGTCAATACCGCCAGCTATTGTGGGTTTACACGCCAGTACGATGGTCTAGAACGTTTATACGATCGTTACAAATCACAGGGTCTGGTGATTTTGGGCTTCCCATCCAACGATTTTGGCCAACAGGAACCCGATAGCAATAAGAAAATTGCGGACTTCTGCCGTAACACTTATGGCATCAAGTTTCCGATGTTCGCCAAGTCCTCTGTCAGAGGTAGTGATGCCAATCCTCTATTCAAGCAGCTTGCCAAACAAACGGGGGATGCGCCGAGCTGGAATTTTCACAAGTACCTGATTAGTCGCGATGGCCGGCAGGTACTGAGCTTTGGCAGCCAGATTGCACCAGAAAGCAAGTCAATGACCGAAGCCATAGAACAGATGCTCAAAAGCACACCTTAATTTCACTACCCAAGCCCCCTAACCCCAGCGAGAGAAAAAATGAACGCACCAGAGAAATCGCTACACGAGATGATGCTTCCGGATATTCAAGGAAAACCAGACCACCGTGCATTAGCTATCAATCAAGTAGGTGTGCGCGGACTCCGTTATCCTTTACGTTTAGTCGATGCTGCAGGAGACACTCACCCTACGGTAGCCACCCTCACCATGACTGTTGGGCTGCCACCTACGATTAAAGGAACCCATATGTCTCGCTTTGTCGAGATTATGGAGGCACAGGATAAGCCACTGACGCTTACCTGCATGAAATCCCTATTTAGCAAAATGCGTCAGCGTCTGGACGCAACTAGCGGAAAAATTGAATTTGAGTTCCCTTACTTTATTCGTAAGGAGGCACCAGTTTCGGGCGTGACCAGTCTCATCGATATCGATGCCGGTATTACCGTGAGTGGCGAGGCTCCAGGCCAGACGTCACTTACTTTAAAAGTCGTTGTACCGGTGACTAGCCTGTGCCCTTGCTCAAAGGAAATCTCGGCCTATGGCGCTCACAATCAGCGGTCTCACATAACGATTGTTGCAACCCTTAAAGACGGTGATGTGCTGAATCTCGAAGACCTCGTGCGTATGGCCGAAGAGGAAGCATCGTGTGAAGTTTTCGGGCTATTGAAACGACCTGATGAAAAATGGGTCACAGAGCGCGCTTACGACAATCCCAAGTTTGTAGAAGATCTAGTTCGGGATATAGCGCTCCGTTTGAAACAGGAAGCGAGCATTAAACACTGGTCCGTAAGCTCGGAAAATTTCGAATCAATTCATAACCACTCTGCCTACGCACTCATTGAGGGCAGCAACCCCTGAAAGCAGGCATTTTATGCGACAAAAAATCGCAATCGTTGGTAGTGGTATATCCGGACTAGGGTCTGCCTATCTTCTTAGTGAGCACCATGACGTGACGGTGTTCGAGGCAGATCACCGTCCAGGTGGCCACAGTCATACGGTTGATATCCAGGTTGATGGACATCGATTCGGTGTAGACACAGGATTTCTGGTCTTTAACGAGCGTACCTATCCGCTTCTTTGCCGTTTATTTGGTCATTTGCAAACACCCGTTGTAAAGAGCGAGATGTCATTTTCAGTTCAGATTGCTTCACCTCAGTTGGAGTGGGCTGGTACGAATCTCGACACGGTATTTGCACAGCGACAAAATATTCTGAGCCTATCGTTCTGGAAGATGCTGCGGGACATTCTGCGATTTAACAAAAACGCTACACGTGATGTAAATGATCCGGATCTGAGTTCGCTAACGCTGGGCGATTATCTGGATTTGCATCGTTATGGTGAATCATTTCGTAACGATTATCTCCTACCTATGGCAGCGGCGATCTGGTCGTGCCCTACCGAACAGATGCTGGCCTATCCGTTCCATACGTTTGTCCGCTTTTGCCATAACCATGGCCTGCTGCAGATTATGAACCGACCAACATGGATGACAGTTGCCGGTGGTTCGCAGGTCTATGTAGCAGCATTGATTGAGGCAATACATAAACGTGGCAGTGATATTCGTCTGGAGTCCAACATCCACGCGATTCAAAGGCATGCAGACGGCGTAACTATTCAAACTCAAGATGGTATCGAACGCTTTGACCAGATCATCCTGGCCTGTCACAGCGATCAAGCCCTTAAATTATTAGGGAGTAATGCAACTGCAGAAGAGAAATCGCTCCTCAGTGCGATTCGTTACCAGCCCAACCGGGCCGTGCTTCATACCGATGCAGCACTATTGCCAAAGAACGATAAGGCATGGGCCGCCTGGAATTATTCATCGCCGGGAAAACTGACACAAAACTTCGGCCCAACTCCGGTAAGTGTTTCTTACCTGTTGAACCGACTTCAACCTTTACCAACAGAGACACCCGTCATCGTAACCCTCAATCCATGGCATGAGCCCGATGCCGCCAAAACATATCGACAGATCCACTACGCACATCCGGTATTCGATGGCCCTGCCATCGCTGCACAAGCTGATATTAAAAAGATTTCAGGACAAAACCGAACGTTGTATGCAGGTGCCTGGCTAGGTTACGGCTTTCATGAAGACGGCTTTGCCTCTGCGGTGCGCGCAGCCGCGCAGCTTGCACCGCTGCCAGAATGGCTGTTGGGCGATCAACCTCAACTGAATGAAGTTTCATTAGGTGCACCTATTCCGGTGCTTGCCAACTCATGAGCTTAGTCGCGTTAGACTGGCTAACGCCAACTCTTTGCGTAGGGGACGTTATGCACGCCCGCACGCGCCCGAAACGCAACGTGTTTCATTATCCAGTCTTTTATCTAAGACTACCCTTAAGCCAACTGAACACATTGAATATTGGTGGTTTAACAATCAACAAACCGGGCATATGCCAGATCCTTAACAAGGATCACGGGCCACAAGATGGTAGCGACCTGATGCTTTGGGCGCGCAAAATGCTTGCACAACATGGTTTAAAGGAGATCACTCAGGGAGGTGAGATCATGTTGCAGACCATGCCACGGCTATTGGGCTATCAATTCAACCCAGTTAGTTTTTATTTCTGCCATGATCAGGCAACAGCTTTGCGTGCCGTTATCTGCGAAGTCAGCAATACGTTCGGCGAACGTCATAACTATCTAATATCGCATGCTGATTACCGCCCGATTGAGGCGCATGACAGCTTCTGCGCCCAAAAAGTATTCCACGTATCACCCTTTTTTCCTTTGGGTGGAAACTACGAATTTCGCTTCGGTGGGACTCCAGACAAACCGGTAGCCATGATCAACTATACGGCTCAGGCGACTGCTGATGCAAACGCCGGGAACGGCCGCTACGGTTTGCGAACCTGGTTACGCGGACATGCCCAACCACTTACATCCAACGCAATTTATGGCGCATTGTGTCGATTCCCATTATTGACCTTTGGTGTGATCGCCCGGATTCATTGGCAGGCACTTCGCCTTTGGCTAAACAAGGTTAGTTTTTTCTCCAAACCGACGCTGCCCATCAAGGAGACATCCTCGTGAACTCTCGCACTGACACCTTGCAAGCTGATCCCATTACAGAATCACTCTATCCTGTATTTTCTATAGATCAGAATCATGACATTCCTTCGGCAGCGCATACCGTCTTAAGCCTATTGGGAAATATCTCACACGGTGAATTGCGTGTAACACTCCCTAATGGCTGCGTACATCACTGTGGAGATAGCAACAGTGGTCCGACGATTGATATGCTGATTCACCAATGGTCAGTATTTGATGACATCATCGCCCGTGGTGATATTGGCGCAGCCGAGGCCTTTATCGATGGCCATTGGGGCACGGAATCACTTACTGCCCTACTCACCTTGATTGGCCGCAATCGTGATTCACTCAAACAAGCAATCCATGGCAAACGCTGGCAACTACTGACTGCCTGGATTCGGCACCGGCTAAGGGCCAACACCAAAAGCGGCAGCAAGCGCAACATCATGGCGCACTACGACCTAGGCAATGATTTCTACCAGCTTTGGTTGGATGAAACCATGACCTACTCGAGCGCTCTATTTAAAGACCATGCGCACCCAGATCAGGCCATGTGGGTTGATTTGCCGGCTGCTCAGCGCGCTAAAAACCAGCGGATGCTTAGCGCACTGAACATGAAGCCCGGTGACCGAATTCTAGAAGTTGGCTGTGGCTGGGGGGGATTTGCTGAGGAGGCCGCTAAGCATGGCGCACATGTTACGGGCCTTACGTTATCGCCAGCACAACTGAAATTTGCTCAAACTAGGGCCAAAACCGGAGGTTGGAACAACCAGGCAGAATTTCTCCTCACCGACTACCGGGATATGCATGGGCAATTCGATCACATCGTCTCTGTGGAAATGTTCGAAGCGGTCGGAGAGCGCTGGTGGCCCACCTATTTCAAGTCAATAAAACGTCTGCTTAAACCAGGTGGAAAAGCACTGATACAGGTTATTACGATCAACGATTCCCTGTTTAATCAATATAAGCGAGGCACTGACTTCATTCAGCGGCACGTGTTCCCGGGTGGCATGCTTCCGTCCCCGAGCATCTTTTGTTCACAGGCACAACGTGCCGGACTCAGGGTTACTGATGATTTAGCCTTTGGCGCTCACTACGCTCGCACCCTGGGCCTGTGGCACGAAACTTTCTGCGATCGCTTGCTTGACGTTAAAGCACAGAATTTTGATGAACGTTTTATCCGCCTGTGGCGCTTTTACCTATCCTACTGCGAGGCAGGTTTCCGTTCTGGATCTATTGACGTGCACCAGTTCACGTTACAAGCCTAAGGAGTAGACCATGTCTTATCTGATCCGCTTAATGCGTAAACCTTTGTTAGCACTGTGCACGCTACTAGGACTCACCGCTTGTAGCGGTGTTGAAGTATCTCAATACGCACAACAACAACCAACTCTAGATTTACAGCGCTATTTCAATGGCACTATTGATGCCTACGGGATGTTCCAGAAATCTTCCGGGGAAGTCATCAAGCGATTTCATGTCGTCATTGATGCTCGCTGGCAAGGAAATGTAGGTACTCTTGACGAGCGTTTTACCTATAGTGATGGCACAACGCAGCAACGTGTATGGACCATAACAAAAACGGCGACCGGCACCTACCGTGGCACAGCTGACGATGTTGTCGGCGAAGCGGTCGGCGAAAGCGCAGGTAACGCACTTCGCTGGCGCTATGTGCTTGCTCTGCCCGTAGATGACAAGGTTTATCACGTAAATTTTGATGACTGGATGTTCCTGATGGACGAACGCGTGATGCTAAATCGTTCCGCCATGTCCAAGTGGGGTTTTGATCTAGGCGAAGTAACACTCACTTTTGTTAAACGTTGAGAGTGCACTGATGCGCTACGCCATCAACCAACCGATACGATCTGGCGATTGGCAGACGCTGAGAGTCTGGATCATCGGCGCATCAATGGGCATCGGGGCGGCTCTGGCTGAGCAATTGTCGGCACTTGGCGCAAGGATTATTCTATCTGGCCGCAACGCTGACAATCTAGGTGTTGTTGCGAATAAATGCCGTGCTCATCCTGAAAGTGAGTCCTATGTCATTCCCTTTGATGTCAGTGACAATCACCAAATAAGCATGGCTGTTTCAGAAGTGAATACAATCTGGCAAGGGGTCGATCTAGTGATCTATAACGCCGGCACTTATGAAGCAACCCGAGTGGATACATTGTCACCAGAATCGGCAGAGCAATCATTGCGGGTGAATCTGCTCGCACCGATTGCATTAACTGCATCTGCATTACCGCTGCTCACCTGTTCCTTGGAAGACACAAAACCCCGCGGGTTTGCTTATGTTGCCAGTGTTGCGGGGTATCGTGGTCTACCACGCGCCCTCACCTATGGCCCCGGAAAGGCTGGCTTAATCAGCTTTGCCGAGTCACTCTGGGTAGATTTAAAGGGTTTAGGACTGAACACGTGGATTATTAATCCGGGCTTTGTGCGTACACGTCTTACGGCACAAAACACATTTGCCATGCCCGCCTTGATCGAACCTGAAGAAGCAGCGACTTCTATCATTCGTGGTTTTGCCAAGGGTCATTTCGAGATTCACTTCCCCGCGCGCTTCTCCTGGTTCATGAAATTACTACGTGTGCTGCCTATTCATTGGTTCCTGAGACTATCTAAGCGTCTGGTGCCTTCGCTATCACGCACTCAGTTAACTTCCAAGCCGCCCTCTAAGATGGAATAAGCCATGCCTTTATTGAGCCATGAACAAACCCGATCTGCTGTTGATGCTTTGGTACCGTTTTACGAGAATCTGAGGCCGAATGACATCAATCAGTTTGATGACTTCTATCGTAAAGATGCCTGCTTCAGAGATCCGTTTAACCGAGTCAGCAGTATTGATGGGATTAAACATATCTTCAATCATATGTTTACACAGGTACACGATCCGGCATTTCGTGTCACTAAAGTCATCTGTGGCGAAGGAGACGCTATACTTTTCTGGACGTTTCATTTTCGCTTTAAGGGATTATCCAGCAAAACATCACAAACGCTTGAAGGCGTCAGTCACATCGCTTTTGACGATCAGGGATTAGTCACATTGCACCGGGACTATTGGGACGCCGCTGAAGAACTCTACGGGCGTTTGCCCGTCATAGGTTCTTTAATGCGAGGGCTACAACGAATGATTCGTGCCTGAAACCCATTACAGGGCAAGAGCTTTCAGTGGTTTTCTCCAGCAGTAGAGCAAAACCAGCGCAACTCCCTTAAGAGATAGGGGTAGCAACACATAAGCTGCGATAAGCACGTGACTGTGCGTGAGACTGCCTGGTGAATACCCGAACAAAGAAAGCATGGGTAAAGCAATGCCTGCACCCAAAGCAAGATTAATCTTGGCAACGAGATTCCAAACCCCAAAATAAATACCACTGGCAGTTTGCTTTTCTCCAAGATCAGCAACCATGGATGCAGGCAGCGTGAGATCGGTGCCAACAGCGGCACCCGATACGATACAAATTACCAAAAACCACAGCCAATCACCTGCTCCCAGAAAGGCTGCACCCGTAAATGCCGCCATAGCAATAAGCATCGACACCAACCAGGTTCTAGGACGGCCTATCATTCGAGCGATACGCACCCAGCAGGGCACGGCGACAGCCGCCGATACAAAATAAATCGCCAGCAACAAACCCGTTTTCTCAGGCGATTGCAGCACATCAGACACATAAAATACAAACAAGGTTGCAGGAAAAGCTGAGGCAACACCATTCGCCATAAAGACCATGAGCAAACGACGATAAACCTTGTCATGCCAAGCAACTCCTAGGCGAGCGCTCAGTGATTGTTCACTTTTGCAAAAAGTCCCGGTTGGCAGACCGCGAATGACAAAAAACGCCAGCAATAAAAACCCGATAAGAAAATACGGTAGACCTGCCATACCGCTCAATGGCTGATCTGAGAGTAGTGAAGGAATAATGGCTGCAATAACCACACCCGCCAAAATAAAAGCTTCTCGGGCGCCCGTTAAAAGAAGCCGCTCACCACTATCAGCACCCAAGTCACTTCCCCACGCCTGATAAGCAATCATCCCCGCAGAAAACCCAAGGGTACAACAGGCTAAGGTTATAAAAAGCCAGAGTGATGGACTTACGCCGCTGGTGGGTAGCGTAAACAGTCCAATAAATCCCAGCGCGAATGGCACTAATGCTGCGTAGACGATTGGTTTACGTGGATACCTATCAACAAGCCCACCAAAAACCGGATCGGCAACGGCATCCATAAGCCTCGTCAACAAGAGAATAAAGCCGATTGAGGAGAGCTCAAGTAAACCACTACGGGCATAGAACTCCGGCACAAAGAGGTAAATGGGTAACGCACCAAAGGCAAGAGGCAATCCCAGAAAACCGTAACGGATTACTTGCTGCCGTTGCATCAACCGGCGCCTCGCAACAACAGACGTTCGCGCAATTTCGGCTCACTCGTGCGTGGATCTAGCCAGATACCAAAAAACAATCGTGCAAACTCGGGATCATTTACCTGGCCGATTTCCCGGTTGTTATATAAAAAAACAGCTGACCCAGGGCGATAGATCCCCACAATCTGGTCGCCCGGTTTAACGTTGGGAAAAATTCTGTGCATTGCAGCACCCCAAACCTCCAACCGCTGTTCATCTGCGCCTAGTGCGCGCATTTGGTCGACACTGGCTTCAGCAATTTTAGATCCGGCAATCTCACGTTTGTAAGTTAACTGCAAAGCAATAGGTGGTTCCGTAGGATTATTGCCAGCCCATAGTTGTGCTTCGTATACAAGAAACCCAAACCGTCTGAACTCGGCCGTACCATAGGGTTTAAGCGCTGAGTTTGCCATCGAAGGCATTGACTGTGGATACGCAGATGGTGATATCACCAACATAGACAATGCCGCAAGCAAATAGAGTCTGATAAAGCCGATTGATTTTGCCTGATGTCTCATGGACGCACCCTATGACTTTTGCCTGATGAAGCATCGTACCCTAGGAGCCAACTATAACCTAGTTGAACACTAGGTTAAATACACACTTCAGTCCACGCAAAAGAAAAGGCCTCCATCGCTGGAGGCCTTGAATTCTGGCGCGCTCGGAGAGATTCGAACTCCCTACCCCTTGGTTCGTAGCCAAGTACTCTATCCAGATGAGCTACGAGCGCGTCGAGACCGAAACTATACACAAAGCCATCCCCGAATACAAGGGGGGCAGCTATAATGACGGACTAAGTTCCAGACCCCTTTAAAGAAGCCGCATTATGGAAGCAGAACAGCTCAATAGCCTTGCCAATCACCTTGAAGACCTGGCCACCCGTGCCACGGGTCTCCGGAGGTATCTTTGACTACGATGCCAAGTCTGCGCGTCTAACCGAAGTTTCCCAGATCCTTGAAGATCCCAATATCTGGAATGAAGCCAAGCGTGCCCAGGAGCTGGGTCGCGAACTGAAAAGCCTCGAAAGCGTGGTGCTCACGCTGAACACTATCGAGCAAAGTCTCAATGACACCGGTGATCTCTTCGAGATGGCCCGTGAAGAAAACGATGACGACACGCTGAATGCGGTAAGCGCGGACATCGATAGCATCGAGAAGCAAGTGGCGGCTATGGAATTCCGCCGCATGTTTAACAACCCACTCGATCCTAACCCGTGCTTTATAGAAATTCAGTCGGGTGCGGGCGGTACTGAAGCCCAGGACTGGGCCTCGATGCTGCTACGGATGTATATCCGTTACGGTGAGCGCAAGGGTTTTACCGTAGAAGTGCTTGAAGAATCGGAGGGAGATGTTGCCGGTATTAAATCAGCGACGCTGCGTTATACCGGTGACTACTGCTACGGCATGCTACGTACCGAAACCGGTGTGCACCGCCTAGTGCGCAAATCACCGTTTGACTCGAATGCACGGCGACACACTTCATTTTGTAGCGTTTTCGTGTACCCAGAAGTCGATGATTCAATCGAGATCGACATCAACCCGGCCGATGTGCGCACCGATACCTACCGTGCTTCAGGCGCGGGTGGTCAACACATTAACAAGACAGACTCTGCCGTTCGTCTGACCCACATACCCACCAATATTGTGGTGCAGTGTCAGAACGACCGTTCACAACACCGCAACCGCGATGAAGCATGGAAGATGCTGCGCGCCCGTTTGTATGAATTCGAACTGCGCAAACGCCAGGCTGAACAGCAGAAACTGGAAGATGCCAAGTCGGATATCGGCTGGGGTCACCAGATCCGATCGTACGTGCTGGATCAGTCGCGCATCAAGGATTTACGAACAAACGTAGAAGTTGGCAACACCCAGGGCGTGCTAGATGGCGATCTGGATCAATTTATCGAAGAGAGCCTTAAGCAAGGCGTCTAAGCAGGTCTGACAAAAGACAAAGAGACGGACAAACGGGAAAACGACCATGACAGATCAGAACAACGGCACCATCGCCGCAGTACACGACGAAAACCAGCTGATTACCGAGCGCCGCGAAAAACTGCGCGCCTGGCGCGAAACGGGAGCCGCTTACCCGAATGATTTCCAGCGTGAAAACGTTGCAGGCAAGCTGCTAGAACACTTTGGTGAAAAGACCGCCGAAGAACTAGAGGCCATGCCGATCTCGGTGAGCGTGGCTGGCCGCATCATGCTCAAACGCGTAATGGGCAAGGCATCCTTCCTGACCATTCAGGATGTATCGGGTCGCATTCAACTCCACGTTACCCGCGACAAGGTCGGCGAAGCTGTTTATGACGGCTTCAAGAAGTGGGATCTGGGTGATCTGATTGGTTGTACAGGCACCCTCTTTATCACCAAGACGGGTGAACTGACCATTGCTTGCGACAGCATTCGTTTGCTGAGCAAGTGCCTGCGTCCGCTGCCAGAAAAATTCCACGGCCTGACAGATATTGAACAACGCTATCGCCAGCGTTATCTGGATCTGATCGTTAACCAGGAGTCTCGCGCAACCTTTGTTGCACGTAGCCGCTTGGTACAATCCATTCGTGCCTATATGGTGCACGATGGCTTCCTGGAAGTAGAAACGCCGATGATGCACCCGATTCCGGGTGGGGCCTCGGCCAAGCCATTCACCACGCATCACAACGCATTAGATATGCCGCTCTTTCTGCGTATTGCACCGGAACTGTATCTGAAGCGTCTGGTCGTTGGCGGTTTTGAAAAGGTCTTCGAGATCAACCGCAACTTCCGTAACGAAGGCCTAAGCCCACGTCACAACCCCGAGTTCACCATGATGGAGTTCTACGAGGCTTATGCAGACTATAAGAGCCTGATGAACTTTACCGAAGGGTTGATCCGCCACGCTGCCCGCGAAGCACTGGGCAAGGAAACCTTCAGCTACCAGGGTCGCGAACTGGATTTATCAAAGCCATTCCACCGCCTCACCATCGTACAAGCGGTGATGAAGCACAACCCGCAATACACTGAAGCCCAACTGACCGATATGGCCTGGCTGAAAGAACAGCTGGCTGCACGCAA